>Ga0164318_10003538_pt1 | contig 14800 bp, 13 predicted proteins | sample GuaBasSedimGuay9_FD_113734 | JGI IMG/M metagenome (GOLD analysis project Ga0164318, IMG submission 113734) | Subseafloor sediment microbial communities from Guaymas Basin, Gulf of California, Mexico - Guay9, Core 4571-4, 0-3 cm | ecosystem: Environmental > Aquatic > Marine > Hydrothermal vents...
CAAGAGCAAGGGATGTCTGGATGCCGTAACCAAAGGCAGAAAGGTCTGTGGTCATTTCTGTTTTTTTAGGAAAGAAAATAGCGCCTTCCGCCCATACTCCAATTTTACCAAGAGAACCTGCCATATCTAACCCGAGAACCTGCATCCGTTGGTAGGCCAATGTTGTCATTATGTCCACTGCATCTGTTGAATTTACCGGAGTCAGGCTCACCTTAGTTGCCAGCGGAAGATTGTCCCAGCCATACAAATAACTCATTGAAAAATCATAGCCAAAGAAATTCTTTGCTATTTTGAATGCAGCTGTGAAGTTTTTTAATGTGTTTTCCGGAGTCTGGATTTGATCTTCCAAATTATTCAGGGTAAAGCCTGGCGGCAGAGCTAATTCGGGAGAAAGCGCCTGCGCCCAATCTTGTGTCGGGAGTACGGCAGGTATAAAAACCGGGATATAAACACCAGTCAGCGTGTAATCACCAAGATAATAACTCGCTTTAATAGCATTTGAACCAAGATGCCGACCGAAATCCCAGATGTCCTCCAGGTCGTAGGGATTCAGATTATCAGTAGGATTAAGTTTGTCTGCCGTGCCCCAGGCTATCCGCTGCCTGCCGATTCGAATATCCAGATCAGGAAGCAGGAAACCATAAAGGTCCAGATATGCTTCCCTGAGGACCATGTTCCATGGTTGAACCTTGTCTTTTTGGCGTGCCATGAGATCAGCAGATGTTTTTACATCAGAGAACCCGAAACCCCTCACCCAGAGTTCGCTGTAGATATGCGCGCTTTCAGAGAGACTGGCGTCAATTTGTAAGTCCAGTCGGTTTTCGTTCCAGTAAAAACGCTGGTCTTCAAGAAACACTCTCGTGTCAGTCAGGATATAACCTTTAAGCCCTACCTGTGCCCAAATAGCAGATGGTATAATTATAAACAACACCATTAAAAAAAATAATTTGTTTCGCATCTTTTACCTCTTCAAATATCTTTGAGTAAATATTTTGTCTTTCAAGCCCGTATCAAATTTTACATCACTCAATAGAGCCCTGGTTCTGTGGTCGTCCAGTAGATCATATATCTCGAACTCTTTAGCGATCCAATAATTTCCAACTTTTTCAATCTTTTTTCTTTCCATGCGTTTGACAAGTTTTCCGCTCTTGTCATAATATTCAATCTTGATTTGATAAAAGTTGTCCGCTCTAATCCACATTACCAGTTTGCTGTAGTCTTTCTGGAGCCCGTTTTTAGGTGTTAATTCAAGAACGAATACCTTTTCTGACTTCTCGATGAATTTCGGATCATACTCCGCGGCGTAGTTGAGCGTTCCCATATCATCGTAGGTCATGTCCGTACCAGCGAATTTCTGGTTCTTGATATGTCCCGCGATTCGGCGAACTTTTTTAAAGGCAGGAAGATAAAGATACATCATGTCATTGGGAAGATCCAGAAAGGCTATTCCTCTCTGGTCGGCAGGCGAGAGAAATTTGATAATCCTTTTCTCTCCACCTTTCTGGAGCATCCTTAACTCCCTTTCCTTCTCATCACCATTGCCTTCGATGAGTACTAATTTCATCTTAATGTCCTGATCTTTCGGGGCGTTGATTACAGCATCACTCTTCTTCAAAATTTCCAGCGCCGATGGTTCCTTTGTTTGACCTGAAACAAAAGCCGTTAAAATCAACATTGTCATAAGCAGAATAATTCGTTTCATCGTTTTCCTCCATTCGTTTTGATAATTATTTTCGTTTGAATTTATTTGAAATCGCCTCAAAACCACCTATATTACCTATAAATTTTGCCTTTGTAATAAGAAGCAATGATGGCAGAATGGTAATAGAGGCCAAAGCACTGATGAGCATCGTCAGTGCGATGAGGTAGCCGAAGCGCTGCATAGGGACGATTTCCCCAAAAAGCAGCACTAAAAAACCCATCATAACGGATAATGCATTAATGATGATTGCTTTTCCGGTTGTCTCCAAGGTCTTGTCTAGAGCTTCCAGTTCGGTTTTACCTTGTGCATGTTCAGTCTTATATCTGCTTGTAAAGTGGATTGTGTAGTCAATGCCAATACCCACTGCCACGCTGCCGATGAGGGCAGTAACAATATCAAGAGGAATCCGGAAGATAGCCATGATCGTAAAATTGACAAGTATCGTCAAAATAATCGGGGTAATTGAGATCAGTCCGCCAATGACTGATTTGAGGCGGTAGGAAAGAATCAGGAATACCAGGGAAATGGCAATAAAAAGACTGAATGCCTGGCTTTTTATAATTTTTTTGTCAAGATCCACATAAATAATAGGCATCCCCGTCTGTTTCACGGATAGTTTGGTTCTGCTTTCAGTATCGGTTTCGCCCGTCAGGGTTGTATATTTTGAATAGGAGATGGCTGTCTGATTCTCGTTTATCTCCCAGACATCATCACGCAAGTCACTCAGAAAATTTTCGTCATCTGCCAAATCATCGGGCAGATAAGGTTTAATCTCTAAAATCAGATGATTTACCCTCTCTTCCGAGATTTCATCCGCAATAATTACTCCGATTGATTCGGATGTATAATCAAGCACATCCGGGTTATCAACGTATAGAGAGCTTGGAACCACTTTTCGCAAAATGGTAGAAATATCATCCTCACTTGTTTTACCCAACCGTAAACTGTTTTCGATTTTATTGATTATCGCGGCAATAATTTTGTCCGACTCAATGAGAATATCTGTTTCTTCGCTTTTAAGATAAGCAGTAGTTTTATCCGCTATGGCGTCTATTAAGGCATTGTCAAACTGGTTACTGTCAGACAGCACCGCGGCAGCAATGACTCTCTTTAACTCGGGATTGTTAATGTCCCATGTGAGTCCACGTTTTTGAATGTCCCAATTTATCAGGGAAAGTATTCGCTCAACCCGCTCTTCTGTTAGTTTTGCTGCCAAATCAGGGGAAGCGATAGAAAATTTTGTTGTAATCAAATCCGTCCTTAGATCGTGATGGATATAATTGTCTACTGCTTTTACCAAAGCAAGCATCTGTTTTGTATTTACGGTTCCAAGCTTGGCCTGGATAAGGCCTTCAGTTGCTCCTTTAGTAACAAGCTGATCAAGTACTTCATTGCCGTCGAGGAAAAACCAGAGATTTACCACACCTTCTCTGGTATCCGGGATTGTGTAATGTCCGTTCATCACCCAGTTCATTTCGCAGATCAGGTCGGTAATCGATTGAGGATCATGAATGTCTGGCTGTGCATCCAGGAACTTCTCAAGTCTGAGCATCTCCTTGAGTACAAAAGGATCTTTTAAATCCCCTTTTACCAAGATCTGAACGGGGATAGAGCCTCCGAGCCTGTTTTCCATTATCTCCTCTGCCTGACGGATTTCACTCCCCTTTTTAAAATAATCTACCATATTGACCTCACGTTTCATCTTCGGAATCATAAGCAATGAGAATATGACCATTACAACAAATCCAACAAGGATTAGCTTTGTATTTCTGAGCACAAAGCCCGCAAGTTTATCCATGGTTCGTGTTGACCAGTCATTCTCTGTTCCCTTTACTCCTGTATTTACGCGTTTGACTCTAAGAAACGAGAGTACTGCCGGAAGAAAAGTGACTGAGATAATCATGGCAAATGCAACACCAATGGAAGCAAAAATACCGAATTCCCGTATCGGACCCAGACTTGAAGATAAGAATGCGAGGAAGCCAATGAGAGTGGTAACACTGGCAAGAATTATCGGTATGCCAACTTCGCTCAAGGCATCCTTTATTCCCTCTATTTTGCTGTCTCCATGACTAACATCTTCATTGTATTTGGAAAGCATGTGGATGCCGTATGCACTGCCAATTGCAATAAGCAATACCGGCATTCCGTCTGAGATAATAGTGAGGGGAACTTTTAGAAGACTCATAATTCCCATCACCCAGACCGTACTCATCAATACGCAGGACAGTGGCAGGAAGACACCCCTGAGACTCCGGTAACTCATGAAAAGTATCCCCATCACCAAAAGTATAACAATAGGAACAAGCTTCACAATATCAGACTGAATGATATTGACGAGAAATATCATCTGAAACGGTATGCCGCCGTAATATATTTTTTGTTTGCCCGCTGTACTTTCAACTATTTTCCTCATTTGTCGGCCCGTAGCTATTTTGTCTGCATCTTCTTTCAGGCGGGCGACGATAACAGCGATTTTCCCATCATTGGAAACAAGACTCCCCCGATACATATCCTTGGAAAGTGTATAATTCCTCAATCGCTTCAGTTCTTCCGGGTCTTTAGGGATATTATTATTGTCAATAAGTTTACCAACCTCAAGCCCCCATTCGGTCTTCTTGATGTCGAGAATATCAGTCAGGCTCATCACATTCGAGACTTCATTCATCTCTTTGAATTTCCTCGTGATCTCATTCACCCGGGTCAAGTTTGCATAACTGAATGCGTTATCACTTTCCAGGGCAACCATTGCGAGTGAGTTTCCCCCAAATTTATCTCCAACTTCATTGAAAAGCATGACATGCGGGTCGTCCTGAGACAAATAACTCAGAATATCGCTGTTGATTGTGATGTTTTTTAATTGGTAGCCGAAGAATCCTGTTAAGAGTACAGCTATAACGATGATAAAAATCCGATATCGAATAACCAAATCCGCTAGTTTACGCATGTCTTTTTCTCCTTTTTTATCCTCTGTTTAATAAAATAAGGATTTCCTTTCTTATCAGTTCTGTATATTCTTTAACTCTCTCTTTATTAACGTCAGAGAAATCTGTAATAATTGGCTTTCCAATCTTTACCTTAATTTTATATGGTCGAGGTAAAATTTTCTTAAGTGGTAATGCCTTGTCAGCATTAATGATAGCAACAGGTACAACTGGTATTCCTGTCTTGAATGCAATAAAACTTGAGCCATCTCTGAATTCCTGTAATTTCCCATTCCTGCTAATTCTTCCTTCCGGAGCGATAAGAAGGCTCTTCCCTTCCTTTACATTTTTTATGATTACTTGAAGTGATTCTTTACACATAGTACCATTTTTAACCGGAACACCATTAACAAGGTGGGACAGACTCCCCTCAATAAATCTATTAAAAAAATTTGACTTGAATGGCACGATTATAGGTTTTTTTATTGCAGCAATAAGTATCGGCAAATCCAGAAAACTGAGATGGTTCGCTGCGAAAATATACTGCTTTTTCTTATCAAGGTTTTCACTCCCCTCAATAGAAAGGCGGTTATAGAATGACAGAAATGCTATCATCATATATCGTAATAACCAGTAGGTCATTTCTCACTCATCTGCTGAGTAAAAAAAGCTAACGTATATAATTCCCCGGTTCCCTGAAAAATCAAGAGAACCGGGGACGGGAGGGAGAAACTCATGAAGTCCCTTTCTTTTGTTCCTTTAAGATCTGATCCAATTTTTTGTTTATCTCTTCTATGTCTTTTCGAGTCGGTATGTTGTGCTTCTTGAAGGATTTCTCTAAAGCATCATCTATTTTTGCTTCGAGGGCTTTTTTTTCATTTTCAGCTTTCTCGAGCAAATCTTCAAGAATTTTGAGTTTTTCTTCCTTACCAACCTTTCCTTTTTCAATGAGTTCATCGACCACTTTTGTGGCTTGCTCCTTTGTCATAGATAGAAAACCAAGGCTCATGTAAACACCCCTTTCAAATAGATCGTGCATGCTCAATCACCTCCTTTTCTTGTCTGTTATCCCATATGTTTAATATAACATCTTCTTCTTTTATGCTGTCTTTTTTCGAAATATTTCCATAGTGCATGAACTTTATAGTTATTCTCCAGTTCAAAATTTGTTTCGGCCTTGACAAACTTTTTATTAATAATTATCTTCATTATTTCATTGAACATTATAGCATTAACACCTTTTCCCTGCATATCAGGACGCACGCCGATTATATACAAATCTATCACGTCATTATTCTTCATAGCCTTTAACATATGAATGAATCCAAAGGGGAAAAGCCTTCCTTTTGCTTTTTGTAATGCTTTGGAAAACGAAGGCATTGTTATGCCAAAAGCAGCGACTCGGTCATCTTTGTCAAGAATCATGGAAATATATTCAGGGCGAATAAATCCAAAATACTGCTTTACATAAACATCTATCTGTTTCTCAGTCAGAGGAACAAATCCAAAAATATTTTCATAACTCATATTCAGCACATTAAACATATCTTTGGCATAAGGTAAAAGATCTTTTCTCTTTCTTGTTTTCAATACCTTGAGTTTGTTTCTTTGCAATGAAATATTGGCAATCCTTTCAATTTTCTCGGGGACTTTTTTCGGTATTTTTATTTCAAATTCAACCCAGTCTATTTCCTTTTGGTATCCGTGTTTCTCCATATATTCAGGATAATAGGGATGGTTATAAATTGATGCCATAGTGCCAAGCTCGTCGAAACCATCTACCAGCATTCCTTCATAATCGAGATCAGTAAAACCAAGGGGACCTTCTATAGCTTCCATTCCTTTTTCTTTTGCCCAATTTTCTACAGTATCAAGCAGTGCCTTTGTTACTTCCTCATCGTCAATAAAATCTATCCAGCCGAAACGTGCATACTTATTCTTCCATTTGGCAATATACCGGTTATTGATAATTCCGGCGATTCTTCCGACAACTTTTCCCCCTTTATAGGCAAGCCAATATTTTGCCTCACAGAAATCAAAAGCCGGATTTTTATCCTTACGTAGAGTGCTTATTTCATCAAAACGAAGAGGTGGCACCCAATATTTGTTTTCAGCATAGAGTTTATAAGGAAATGATATAAATTCTCTCAGATCACTTATGTCTTTTACTTCTTTTATTATAATCCCCATTTATTCTCCTTATTTTTCTTATCCCTAAATCACAAAACTTGTAAACTCTTTTCTGCAGCTTGAATTCCTGCTAAATAGCTTTTATTACTTTCATAAAAAGCCATAGTAGCAATGTCTTTTACCTCCGGCTTAATTACCAAATCCGGAGTAAAATCATTCACATTGAACTCCACAATTTTTCTTGTCATACTGTCAATGCTTATTGATAATTTTTTTATAAATTTCATTTTTATTATCTTTCTATTACCCGGAAAATGTCTGATTATAGGATGAAATTTTTCATTTAAGTATGCCTTTATTTTTTCTTCAATATTAATCTTTTGTGCTGACCATTTCTTTAACCCCAGATAATCATTTAAAATAACAGCACACGTATAATCGGAATGGGTCAACAAATTAACTGGAACCGGATTAACAATCCCGCCATCTATCAGTAATCTTTCCTGATATTTATAGGGTAAAAAAAATCCCGGCAGCGAGATGCTTGCCCTTACTGCCGGCACCAGCTCACCCGTATCAAAAATTACCGGTTCCCCGGTCTTTAAATCTGTAGCAACACACTTAAAAGGGATTTGCAATTCCTCAAATCGTTTAACCGGTAAAATCGTGTCAAGAAATTCTTCGACAACATCCCCCTTAATCAAGCCGCCGGTCATGGGATTTGTGAAATCAAAAAACGTCCACAATTTTTTTAAATCAATGCTGAAGGCAATTTCTTTCATTTCTTCAATTGTCACACCCGCAGCATAGGCAGCACCAATCATTGCACCTATACTGCTTCCGGAAATTTCATTTATGGCAATACTATTTCTTTCAAACACTTCCAGAATGCCAATATGAGCAATTCCTTTCGCACCGCCGCTGCCTAATGCGATACCAAATTTTTTATGACCAATTTTTTCTTTTAAGTAGTTATTTATTTGTCTCATCAATTTTTATATAACCTTTCTTATCTTTTCAGGTCCGACATACTCAGATTCCCAAATGGGGTCAATAAGTTCTTTTACTTTTTTATCATATTCGAGCAATCCTTTGTAATAACCTTTATCCTTTAATGCAGCCTCTGCCTGTTCGTCTTCTGGTTTGGCTCTGTATTTTTCTATAGCTTCTCTGGCAACTTCGTGATGATCTCTGATAGCGCATGGAACAATTTGATTTCCCACTTCAGCAGCAGGCTTCATGTAACTGTAATCCCTTTGCCACTGCCGGATTGACCGGAAGAATGGAGAAAACAGTACTGTGTTTAAGTTACCTCCATTTTTGTATACTTCTTTAATATTATGCACTGAATATGGAAAGAAAACGCACGGAGTTACTATTCCGTTCCAGTCTATGTAGAAGTATCCACCAGGCCGTCCTGCAGAGATACATCCGTTTGAAACTGCTCCACTGTTCCAGAAATCAGCGATGAAGAGCTCTTTATGCCGGACAAGGTGCTGCTCCTGCTCAAACATCCATTTTCGCTGCTCAGGTGTTACCATCAAATCCAGTGTATACTTTCTGCCGATGGGCATGTACTGAAATATCCAGCCATAGATAGCACCCTGTTCTTCGAAGTAATAATCCATAAATTCCTCGCTGAGTACAAGCTCGGCATTCTGGCGTGTAGCTGTGATGGAAATCCCAAAGGGAACTCCGGCTTCCCGCATACATCTGAAAGCTCTAAGGATTTTTTTGTGAACTCCTTTTCCTCTTCTGGCGTCTGTTTCTTTTTCAAAACCTTCTACTGAAACAGCCGGTGTAATGTTTCCCACTTTTGCCAGACGTTCGGCCATCTTTTCATCTATGAGTGTTCCGTTGGTGTACATGAGAAAGTAGTTGTCCTTATGTTCTTTTGCCAGATCAACTATGTCTTTCCCGTCACTTTTCCACATGAGAGGTTCTCCACCAGAGATAACAGTAAAATGGGAACCCCAAAGTCTGGTTTTTTCTTCCATTATTCTGTTGACCAGATCGTACTCCAACTGCTCTGCATTAGTAGCGGAGCTAGAAGCATAGCAGCCTATACAGTGGAGGTTGCAGCGTTTTGTAGGACTTATTGTAAGAAAAGTGGGTGGGCTTTGTTCGTGGGCTTTCTCAAATGCCCTCCGATTAGAGTTGTCCCCCAGAAGAATCTTACCAACTAAATTTTTTAGTAATCCTCGTCTCACTTCAGGCGAAACTCTGTTATCGGAAAGAGCCTTATCAATAGAGTGAAGCATGTTTCTGAGGACATAGTACTTATCCTCCTGAATCCGCCGCGGGCGACCACTGATGTTTTTATTCACCAAAATGTTATATAACTTTTTCTCTGCTTTTTTTAAAGCAAGATTCCGTAAGACCCGATTTGAAAGAGTAATGTCTGCCAGCGCAATTGAAGGCGGACTGATAACGGATTTGATTATGTGATTCATGATTTTTCCTCCTCTTTAATATCGATTGCTTTAAAAAATCGTTTTCTTGTTTAGTCTATCTAATGCACATTCATTAAAAAATCAACCTTTTGGAACTATAAACAAGACAAAAACTACTATAATCATGCCGGCTCCAACTAAAAATAATCCAATACTTCTAATATCTCTATCCGAAAGCTTTGATAATTCTTCAAATAGCTTCTTTGAATACCCTGCCCAGATAGTAACATAGCTTCCCAGAAAAAGCATAATTATACCTATGGAAAACAGAATCAACCTCATAGTATTTTTACCTCAATTTTTAAAATGCTATCGACATGGAAAGCTGATACATTCTGGTTCTACCAAGACTATTATCATCATTTTCCTTCGCTTCTTCGAGAAAGGCAATATCCACAATAAGCGGTCCCCTGCAATAGCCGACACCGGCCGTGTAGCCGGATTGGTTCGTATCAATTCGCTTCTTGATAAAGGCTCCTGCTCTGAGAAAGACCCTTCCAAAGACAGGAACTCCAGCTCCTCGTCCGTTTTTACTCCCCCGATTAAAGGGTTCTATCTCCAGCCCCAGATGATACCAAACATTAGCTCTCTTTTTAAACTTCTGATGCACATCTCCGGCAAGAGTCAGACCTCTTGTATGCAGAGCAAGTCCAAGGTTACCATCTGCTTCCAATGTCATATCGGAATAATCCTCCCACCAAATTCGGTTCAGGATATTAGAAACCATCAATCCTATGTTCAGATGATCACCTAAAATCATAAGACCACAATCCATACCTACCCCTTTACCGTTAGAGATACTCGCTTCCGGTTCTTCCCAAGCACTATTCACCTTTCTCTTCTCAGCAACTCCTAATTTCCCCGACAGATATTTGATATTCACTCCGAAAGATAAAAAACCACTTCGATCGGCCAATGTAAGTCCATAAGCATTCAGAGTATACTCCTGATCTGACCAGGTTTCTGTCGTACTCCCGTCGGGATTTGTGACTCTGTTGTAAACATCTTCTTGTTTTAAGTTCACTAATGGTTTCCAGTAAAAACCGCCTTTTTGTGATGTTAACCCCATAAAGATTAATTGTTTTCTTTTCAAGCGTTGGCCAGGTTCCAAAATGTCATAAAGCTTAATCTCATTGTTATTGTCTAAGATGTATACTGCCATCATCTGATTTGTTATAAGCTGAGAGAGACCTGCCGGATTCCAGTATGCGGCTGTAGCATCATTAGCGACGGCAACAAAAGCTCCTCCCATCCCCATGGCCCTGGCACCAATAAACTGACCTCGGTAGTAACGCTCTTTAACCGGGAATTCATCTGCAGAAAGGGAAACTGTGGCTGCCAACCAGACCAATACCATCAAGAAAGAATACAGGCAGAAGTTACCCTTTTGTCCAATCCTACCGATTTTCATCTGCAACTTTTTCGCTCCTCCAGTCTTCAATAGCCTCAACGAGATCCTTTTTGTCAAAATCCGGCCAAAGTACGGGCGTTATCCGAATTTTAGCATAAGCACTCTGCCACAGAAGGAAGTTGCTTAACCGCATTTCCCCGCTGGTACGAATAACAATATCAGGATCAGGGAACTCAGCCGTGTACAATTGGTGGCCAAAGACCGTCTTATCAATTTGATCCACTACAAGTTTCCCATTTTGGATATCAGCAATAATCTTTCTGGTAGCAGTTACCATTTCTTCCCTGCTGCCATAGTTCATGGCTAAACAAAGTTTAAGACCATTGTTTTTTTCTGTCTTTTTGATCGCTTTTGCTATAACCTCTTGGACATCTATTGGAAACATTTCAATTCTTCCGATAGTTAAAAAGCGAATATTGTTGCTATTCATTTTCCTGATTTCCTTGGGTAAAAATTTTTTAATCAGAAACATGAGCCAGCTTATCTCACTCGAAGGCCGCCTCCAGTTTTCTGTAGAAAAAGTGTATAGTGTCAAAACTTCTATCCCAAGTTCCGCACAGGCCTCCACTGTCCTCCTGACAGCGTCAACTCCTGACCTGTGTCCTTTGGATCTCGGAAGACCCCGCTGTTTCGCCCATCGTCCATTGCCATCCATAATAATGGCAATGTGTTTGGGATATTCATTTTGTTCTTTCTCATTTACCATCGGATTACACAGGCACCCCAGGTCAGTCCAGCCCCAAAGCTTGTTAGGACAACAATATCGTCTTTTTTGATTCGGCCCTGTTCTGAAGCTTCACACAGTGCGATTGGAATCGAAGCAGCTGAAGTATTTCCATATTTGTTTAAATTTATAAAGACTTTATCCATTGGCAGATTCAGTCTCTTTGCCACAGATTCAAGAATACGCTTGTTTGCCTGATGCGGGATGAGTAAATCTATGTCTTCTGGATGCAAACCGACCTCTTCCAAGGCATTTATTACTGCTTGTACCATCGATCTGGTAGCAAATTTAAATACCTCTTTCCCTTCCATTTTGACTGTATGCAAACGTCGGTTAATTGTTTCATGGCTTGCCGGTAAGCGAGAACCACCAGCAGGTTGTTTCAGTAAATCAGCGCCACTTCCATCTGAACCCAAATTAATAGAAATGATACCACCACCATTCTTTACTTTTCTCAGGACTGATGCACCCGCACCATCTCCAAACAAGACACAAGTGTTTCTATCCTGCCAATCAACAATTCGGGAAAAAACTTCGCTTCCGATAACCAGTGCGGTCTCATAAGTCTCATTTTGTAAGAATTGTTGAGCGATAGATAAGCCATATATGAAACCCGAACAGGCAGCAGATATATCAAAAGCGACCGCCTTAGTGGCTCCTATATTCTTCTGTACCAGACAAGCTGTGGAAGGGAATAACATGTCAGGCGATAGTGTTGCAACGATTATTAAATCTAATTCATCCGGCCTGATGTCAGCATTCCTTAGTGATTCTAATCCTGCTTTAACAGAGAGATCGGATGTAGCTTCATCATCAGCAGCGATTCTTCTTTCATGAATACCAGTTCTTTCTTTTATCCATTTATCCGTTGTATTAACACTTTTTTCCAAATCAAAGTTGGTCAATATCCGATCCGGTACAAAAAAGCCGGTACCAACAATCCCGATATTTTCAGAAATTTCATTCATAAATTATTTCCATATTTATTAAAATATTCGAACAAATTCGTTTTTTATTCGAATTAAATAAAAAAAATTTTTCCTACCTTTTTGCGATTCCATTAAAAAGAATTTCCAATAGTTTTTCCAGATTCTCCTCCATTTCCGGAGCTGTAATATTTGCTACCCAGGGATATTCCAAACCTTTCAAAGCAGTGAGAATTGTAAAAGTTGTCAGGTTAATATCAACAATTTTAAAGATATCCCTTTCAACGCCTTCTTTTAAAATTGCTCGCAGTGTTTCCATTTCTTTATGAAAATATCTTTCGCGTATTTTTTCTGTAAAAGCATAATGCTCCAGATATTCATCTTTGAGAGCGCTGTACACATTTGCCAATTCATTAAGGTACTTCATTCTACTGATTACATATACAATGATTTTATTCTTCGGATCATTTTCTTTATTTACTTCTTCCTCTATTTTGGTTATTAGTAATTGATATTCCTGTTCAACTACACTTTCGAAAAGGTCTTCCTTACTTCTGAAATAATGATAAATGGATGCCTTGCCTATACGAGCTGCTTTTGCAATATCCTCAACTGTTGTTTTAAGGAAACCATATTTTGAAAATATTTGTCTGGCAACCTTTGTTATAATTGTCTTTTTTTCTTCGCTCAACTAACAATCCTTATTCATACTATTCGACCAATTCGGTTCTACGTTCGATCCTAAGATACTAAACATTTTTTATCTTGTCAAGTATTTTATTAACATGGTTAATTCCTAATGCAGCCGAAACACAATACTCATCAAACAGGGTTCACAATAATTTATTATTTCATCAAGTCTTCTCGCTCATTTTGAACACTAATAACCGTATAAACCGATATAATTACCGAATCGTTTTAAATTTATAAATTGTCGTTTGTTTATATTCTTGACCCGGCTTTAATACAACAGAAGGAAAATTTGGGTGATTAGGGGAATCCGGGAAATGTTGTGCTTCCAGCGCAAAAGCAGTATGTTTTTTATAAATCTGTCCGTTTTTGCCAGTTATTGAACCGTCCAAAAAATTGCCTGAATAAAACTGCAGGCCCGGCTCAGTAGTCCAAACCTCTAAAACTCTTCCGGATATTGGTTCGGTTACTCTCGCTGCCAGAGAAAGAGAGTCATGCTCATCTTTATTTAGTACCCAATTAAGATCGTAGCCGCCATTTGCATATTTCAATTGAATATTGTCTGCATTAATTTGATCTCCGATTGGACGGAATTTGCGAAAATCAAATGGCGTTCCATAAACACTTTTTATCTCACCTGTAGGAATTAATGTGCTGTCAACTGGTGTGAATTTATCTGCATTTATCATAATTATATGATTCAGAATATCACCATTTTCTGCCAAATTCCAATAAGTGTGGTTTGTAAGATTGACAATTGTTGTCTGATCTGTTGAAGCAGAATAATTTATACGCAATTCATTATTGTTATTCAATGTGTATGTGACAACAACATTAAGATTACCGGGATACCCTTCCTCACCGTTTTTACTCAAATAGCTCAGTTTAAGCGCTACCCCATTGGGGGTTATTAGAGGGGTTGCATTCCATATTCTTTTATCAAATCCTTTGATTCCTCCATGAAGATGATTTTGACCATTATTTGTTGCAAGGGTGTATACTTTGCCATTTAAAGTAAACTTCCCTTTTGCTATTCGATTAGCATAACGTCCGACAATAGCCCCAAAATAAGGATTGGCTTTTAGATACCCCTGAAATGAATCATGTCCCAGGACTATATCTGCAAAATTCCCGTTTTTATCAGGCACTATAGCGGAGACGATAGCACCGCCGTAGTTCATTATTTTTAATTCTATACCCTTTGTATTCTTCATATAATATATATCAACTTTTCCCCCGTTTGGCAAAACACCAAAATAGTTTTTTTTGATAGTTGCCTTTTTGCTATAATTATTACACACAATAACAATGAAAGAAAATATTAATATTAAGAAGAGAAACAAAGCAAAAACCGTTATTTTTTTCATTTTATTGCTCCCAAGCATAGATGATTTAATTGACATTACCTCTTTTTACCAATCTGAGGGAAAACAGAAACCCGAAGTCTTGCGCAGCCCATAGGAATCAAAGTAACAGTTTCTGCCTTACCTTCAGAATATACAGGACTCTGCGGAATTTCCTGGATTAATCCATTTTTTTCAAGACCCCAGTTTGTGATTCTTTTTGCTTTAGCCAGGATTTTAACAGGCGCATTTTTTAAAGAGAATGGCTGATACGGTAATTCACCATTTTCTTTATAAACTTTGAAAGATTTCTCAGGATTTCTCGCATCAATTACCAACCCGTAATTCCATGGAGTAGTGGGAAAAACTTCGTATGCAGGCCATTTATCAGTGCCTCCGTAACGAACCCAGTTTTCATCTATTTTCAATGAATAACTCAGAGGCCCCCTGTTTACTGAGACAGAATTTTTATTTTTCTTCCATGTTTTTACTGTTAC
>Ga0164318_10003539_pt1 | contig 14800 bp, 11 predicted proteins | sample GuaBasSedimGuay9_FD_113734 | JGI IMG/M metagenome (GOLD analysis project Ga0164318, IMG submission 113734) | Subseafloor sediment microbial communities from Guaymas Basin, Gulf of California, Mexico - Guay9, Core 4571-4, 0-3 cm | ecosystem: Environmental > Aquatic > Marine > Hydrothermal vents...
ATTTTGCTTTTTACGATGTAGGATTAGAGAGATTTCGAGATGTTGATAAAAGAATAAGGGCTTTGGGAATAGGTGTCGAAATGGAATTACCTTTATATAAAAGAAATCCTAGGTTAGAAGACTGGAAACAATCCTTTATACTTTACCTTGACGCCTCAATAAAATATAATTGGTCAAATCTACCTCTAATAAGTTATTACTATGGCAATGATTTTATTAAAATGGGCAAAAACTCTAGCCTTCGTACCTATTATAAGTTTGTATATGATCATGTTACTGGAAATCTTACGAAAAAGGAATTGGAGCCATATGTTAGAATAGCATTAGAGACTTATCGGAGAAAAAGATCTTTAATCTACATTGTTATAGGTGTGCCGTTAGTAATACTACTTATAGCTCTCTGTATTATCTATAGATATATAAAAAAGGGATACGGTTAACTATAGTTTATCGCTTAGCTAATAAATATACTAAAATAAATAAGTCAGCTATCTCGGTTATCAACTAGAGAATTATAATTTAGATTTATCTGGAAACATTTTAGTATATAGATAATATAACAGTTTATATGACTATTGGTGATAAGCTATTTTTACAATCTGATTCTTCTATGATAACTGTTAAGGCTGTATCCGCTGCTCTAGCTGAAAAAATGTTTATACCAGTAAAAGTAAACCGTATGCTTTCGATATTTTCTATTATAGTTGATATAATGGGAGAAAAAACCTGTCTAAGGATTATACAAAAATTCTTAAAAAATATAGGTATAAATGAAAACTTAGTAGATAAAGTCAGCTCAGAGATAGGAGCTGAATGGGTAATTTCTCAATATAGGATAAAAAGGAAGTTTGATACTGTTGTTATAGGTGCTCCTAGTGGAGGTATAGCCCATCTCTCAACGCTATTAAATGCACCTTTCCTAACTCAGCACTTTTTAATATGTCCTCTTCATCCAGAGACAAATCCTGATGACAAGGAGAAAATTGTAGGATATGGAAAGAAGATAGCTAGAAGAATAAGGGATAAAGATCCCACATTAGAGATCATAATACATTATGATCCAGTTCATGATAGAGTTATACTAAAACATATGAGCACTATTAGAATAAAGTTGACTAGATTACCTAGAAAATATAGGGAATTTATTAAAAGCCATCTAGGAGATGAAGGAACAATACTTTTCCTAGATGTTGTATATCCTTGGAGACAACAGGTATTGGATGAAAATATACATTTGCAAATCGGCGGACTTGGAGGTATCTCTGATATAGACTTCTTATATGGGAATGAAAGACTTGATGAATGGTTAGCTAGACAGGGCTCGAAATATAGGAGTGGATGGGCTATGAAAGATTATCCTATAGAACAACTGCCTGAAAGCGAATGGGGAACGTATTATGGCTTAGAAGAGGATATAAAAAGTTTCGCGGGTGAGCAAGGTTATAGATTTGAAAAAATAAGAGTAGTTCATCCTCAAAATATTAGTGAAATAACGGCTCATGTTTTCCTAGAAGCTCTGAAGAGAAAAGACATAGATATCAAGAGAATATTCTTTGACTGTTTCACAGCTATAAATCCTATTTTTAACATAGAGACAAGTACTTTACCTGTCTGGCTACCGTTCAATTGCTTTGACAGCTATAGCTTCGCAGAACAATTTATAGATAAGAATCCAGGAATATTTAGGAAAGAACCTGAGATATTACTAACATTAGTTCCAAGCTTTACTAAGACACCAGACCAGGTGCCAGTGATGAAATGGATTGAATTATTGTCAAAACATGGTAAGCCGCATTTAATAGCTGTGAATGAGAGACATTATCCTTTTGATATAGCATATTATTTAAGATATCCTAAAGAATTGAAGAAATGGAAAAAGAAATGGAAAAAACCTATAAAAACAAGAGTATCAGTTAAAGACGTTCTTGATATTTATGAAAGAATAAAAAACAGTTTTTAAATATAGGATTCTTAAGAACTCTTAAAAGGTTATCAATTAACATATACAAACTCTTTTTCTTATACAATAATGCTGTCATAAACAAAGTATAATTATAGGATAATGATTGCAATAACGTTAAAGTAGTTATGGTTGGAGCTTATTGGAGAATTTAATTAAATATATATGTTGATGTATTGTTTAGTTTTTCAATGTATAGCCTTTATAGTCTCGTAGAACAATATGTTACAAGGAAAAGATTTGATATCATTGAACCTGTTTTTCCTAATGTTTTTGTACAGAAGATACAGGTTTCTGTTTCCGGGAGTGGTAGTGTTGTTATAGTTGTTCCTGATCATACTAGGACTCTTAGAGTTGGCGATATTTTGGGGTTTGTTTTGGATGGTTTTTCTGGATTTGATGATGTTAAAGTTTTGTTTGGTACTGGTACCCATAATATGAGTGATAATGATGTTAAGAGGCTTCTCGGCGATGTCGATGTTGATTACAGTGTTCATGATGCTTGGAGTAGCGAACATGTTTTTGTTGGTAAGACGAGTAGAGATCTTGATGTCTATATTGATCGGGAATATGCGGAAGCTGATGTTAAGATTGTTGTCGGTGTTGTTGTTCCTCATCCTTGGGCTGGTTTTAGTGGTGGTGCTAAGCTTGTCTTGCCTGGCGTCTCTAGTATTTATACTATTAATGAGCATCATACTCGTTGGTTTCTTCATAAGCGTTCTAGAGCTGGTGTTCTTAATGGTAATATTTTCAGGGAGGAAATTGAGAATGCTGCGATGCTTGCAGGAGTTGATTACTCTTTGAATACTGTTACTTTTGGAGACCGCATAGTTTATATGAGATGGAGTAGAGGTTTGGATTCTTTTTATGACTGTGTTAGGATTACTTCAAGGATCTATTTGAGGCCTGTTCCACGTAAAAAATATGATGTTGTAGTTGCTGATGCTAGACCTTTTGATTTGAATCTTTATCAGGCTACGAAAGCTATTGATCATGCTAAACTTGTGTTGAATAAGGGCGGCTCTCTGATACTTGTATGCGAATGCCCTGGAGGTTATGGTGGCATAAGAGATTATTTGGATATGAGTAAATACGAGATCTATGAAGGATTAAAGATGAAGAGGTTTAGGAATCTTGTTCCTCCTCTTGTTGCCTTAACACTTAAGGATCTTCAGAAAAGAGTTAAGTTATATATTGTTTCTTCAAATATCTCTGGTGATGAGATGTTTGAGAAAATCGAGCTAGACGAGTTGGAGAGTATAGTTAAAGGAAAAAGAACGTTGTTTATTAAACAGGCTGGAACAACAGTACCTAAATTAGATTTCTAGGCATATTCTATTTGACTATATCAATAAAATATGAGAATTATTTTAGATTATAATTATGGTTAAAAATAAGTGGGTTATATGGTTTAGAAAGCCTGCCAATGAATGGGTAGAGGCTTTGCCGCTAGGTAATGGCCGTCTGGGGGCTATGGTTTTCGGCGGTGTAGAGAGGGAGAGGATACAGATTAATGAGGATAGTCTCTGGACCGGTTGTCCTATTGAAAGAGAAAAACCTAATACATGGAAGTTTCTATATGAGGCTAGAAGACTTTTATTTAAGGGAAGGTACGTCGATGCTGAAAAATTAGTGTCTGAGAAAGTTATGAGTCCTCGTCTTCCTTCCGGTTCCCATACATATCAAACACTAGGTGATATCGAGATAGTTTTTAATTATGATTCTTCTCTAGAGGTTTCTGATTATAGAAGATCTCTAGATCTAAATGAGGCAATTGTCAGAGTTGAGTACAATTTAGGGGATACTTTTTTTAAACGAGAGATTTTTTCTAGTGCACCTGATCAAGTGCTTGTGGTTAGGCTTGAGACAGATAAAGCTAGGTCACTCTCCTTTAGTGTTAGTTTAAAACGTGACAAAGATGCAAAAATTTCTATTCAGGACCAAGACAAAATTGTAATAAAAGGAAAAGCATTGTGTCCATGTCATAAAGCTGGAGTAAGCTTTGAGGCACAGCTAAAAGTGATTACAGATGGTGAAATCGTCCCTAGAGGAAATGTTTTGGAAGTTAGAAATGCTAGTGTTGCAACCTTGCTACTAGCTGCCGCCACTGATTACTGGGGTAAGGATCCCTCTAGTTTATGTGGAAAATTGATCGACACAGCATCTCTGAGATCTTACGAAGAACTTAAGTCTAGGCATCTCTCTGAGTATAAGGAGTATTTTGAGAGAGTTGATATAGATCTAGGTCATGTTCCAACATTAGAGAGTTTACCCACTGATAAGAGATTAGATAGGATAAAGAATGGTGGAGAAGATCCTCATCTTATAGCTCTATATTTCCAATACGGGCGTTATCTATTGATTTCTTCGTCTAGACCCGGTAGCATGCCAGCTAATCTACAAGGCTTATGGGCTGATGGTTTTAGTCCACCTTGGAACGCTGACTATCATATTAATATTAACTTGCAAATGAATTATTGGCCTGCAGAAGTATGTAATCTCTCAGAGTGCCATCAGCCACTGTTTGAGTTTCTTGACGCCCTAAGAGAAAGAGGAAGAAAAACTGCACAAAATGTCTATAACTGTAACGGATTTGTTGCACATCATACGAGTGATGCATGGCATTTTACTAGTCCTATAGGTAAGCCTGTATGGGGCCTATGGGCTATGGGTGCTGCATGGCTCTGTACACATCTCTGGGAGCACTTCCTTTTTACGGGTGATAAAAGCTTTCTCGAGGAGAAGGCTTATCCTATAATAAAGGAGGCTATAGAATTTCTTTTATGTTATCTCGTAGAGGATCCAGTGACAGGTTATCTTGTCACCGGACCTTCTAACTCTCCTGAAAATTCTTTTAGGACGAAAGACGGTGCAGTAGCTAGTATATCTATGGGTCCTTCTATGGATCTAGAGATTACACATGAGCTTTTCTCTATATTTAACAGAGCTAGCCTACTCTTACAGAAGGATAGAGACTTACGGAAAAGAGTTGGTGATGCATTGAAACGTCTTACTCCTTTAAAAATTGGCTCTGATGGTAGACTCCAAGAATGGGCTGAAGAGTTTGAAGAAGTTGAGCCTGGTCATAGACATATGTCGCATTTGTTTGGTCTTCATCCTGGTAGCCAAATTTCTCCTCTAAGAAGCCCTAGGCTTGCCGAGGCAGTATTAAAATCTCTTGAATATAGGCTTAGTCATAGAGGGGGTAGTACTGGATGGAGTCGAGCATGGATTGTCAGTTTTTATGCAAGGTTATATAATGGAGACAAAGCTTATGAAAACTTACTAGAGCTACTTCGTCGTTTCACGTTGCCTAATCTTTTTGATATGCATCCTCCTAGATTATTCCAAATTGACGGAAATTTTGGAGGATGTGCAGGTATCGCTGAGATGCTTCTTCAAAGCCATGATAATGCAATTCATTTACTGCCGGCTCTCCCAAAGTCTTGGAGAGAAGGCTATGTTAAAGGACTTAGAGCTAGAGGTGGATTTATACTTGATATATATTGGAAAGATGGAAAGATGGAAAAAGCCGTAGTTTATTCTACTATCGGTGGCATATGTAGAATACGGACAGATATACCTATAGAAGCTGATAATATAAGAACAAAGTCTACAGAGGATACCTGTCCCAATCTGCTCTTGAGACCGGTTCCACCGCCAAAATATATTGATTACAGTCTTTCCGCCTCAAGAATATTTGAGGGAAAACGTTACTTTGAGATAGAATTTAAAACAGAACCAGGAAAAAAATATGTTATACGTCCATTAAAAAAGGCTGGGGACCACTTCTCTAATTAATTATAGTTTTTCTTTAACCTCCTTTATTTTATATATTTCCTAGTTTGAAATCAGTATTATATTAGAGATAAACTCAATTTTTTAAACTATGGTTAGTAAATCTTCTTGAGATAAGTAAAAAGCTTGGTAGGAAAGAGTATTGTAATTTAATATATTCAAAGAAGACTCGTTATAATTAAGAAAAATTAAGGTAATTTTACTAGACTTTTACTACCTTAAACTTCATGAGCTCAGATAGTTTCTCGATTTTTTGTAAGTAATCTCCATAGACCATTGCCATATGATGCCCAAAATCTATCTGTTTATGGATGATTTCTCTTGCATTATCAACCTCAATATAAACTCCTGGACTACACCCTACCTCATAGAATTCACAATCAACCACTTTTCCTCTTGTTACTAGAATTTCAGTAGCCGTAGGATTAAATCTAGCCAAAGTAACAGTTTTCTCAGTGTTCGCAGCGAGATTTACTTGAACTTTCGTGCCCCAACCTCCAGCCGTAAAATGCCAGAGCTCATAGGGCATGTCTGGTTGATCAAATCCATTCATTTTTAGTCCCGGTACACTATGGACTACTTTTATTGTTTTCTCATCCACAAAGCTTGGGTTTCCCATAAAAGCAGATTTCTTAGATAAATACATTAGGATCATCATGGCCATAAGAACACTTATGTCTTCTTCACATGATGAAGGATATCCATGGTCTTTGAGAAGCGTATGTGTCAAGCAGGGGACAACTCTATGTTTACATGGAAGTCTACTGCTACAAGCCTCGAAACAAGGAAAAGTAAAAGCATTACAACCATATTTTTTCATCAAGTTTTTTACAGCTAAATAGAATTTTACGTCGTTAACAATAAAGTTTTCTTTTATGTTAATTTTCTTTGCATTTCTTATTATTTTCTCAGCTATTTTTTCGGCCTCTTTTTGATCCACTTTTTCCAATTCTTTAAATATTTCACTGAAATGAATTCTGTGGTAACCTATCCCATATCTTGCTTTAAGTCCTTCTAGATCCCATATTGTGCTTACTACCCCGAATGGAATTAGTTCTCCACCAGTAGCTACTAAAATTTTAGTATGCCTAACGGCTTTTCTAACTTGCATCAAGGAAATCAGCTCGTTTAGCTCATTATAATCCAATGGAGCATAACCCTCAATACCTCTGCTTCTTAGGTAGGCAGCCACATCAACGTTTGTCACTCCTTTACCTATCATTGCTATAGGTTTCTTGTAAAATTCTATTCCAGGAACCCTATATGAAAGTAAGAAAAGATCAACATCATTTAGGTCAACTTCTAACTTTTTAAACTCTTCCTCTTTTACAACGAAACTTTCATCATATTCAATGTATACAGGTTTTAGTATTTTGGCTTCTGGAGAAATGTTTTCTTTTATATCTTCCTGAAACTTGACAAATGCTTTCATATTTTTAAGCCTTTCTGCTTCAGGAGTCAATTCCTCCATTTTTCCGCATCTACAGGGCCCCTCATATGCCTCTGTATGAACCATACTTCCAAAAACTGGCTTAACATTTACTTTCATATTAAGAGTAAAATTTCTCTGATTTATATCATTCATACCTAATATCTTTTTAAATATTCTTAAATAGATTATTTCAATAAACAAATTATTTAACATTGCTAGATATTCAAAAATAGTCAAATGTCTATAATTATGTACAGATACCTTACAGATTTGATAAATCTTTAAGAGCTAATAAGAAAAATACTAGATAAAATATTGAATATATTAATGGCTTTAATAAGATAGTTTAGAGGTGAGTGAAAGAGATTAAAGATAAAGAAACAATAAAAGTGTTACAACTTTAACAATAGTGATATGAAACAGTGAAAATAATATTTTAAAATTAAGAAAAATTAATATAGGATGTGTCTTTTCATGGAGAGAGTTAATAGACTTAGAGTCAGGGAGTACGGAATAATTATTGGAGAATATTGTACTGGACCTAAAAATTCTATAAGCGATGTTAAGGGTGTAAAGGTTGGTCATTATACTCTGATTAGAGGAGAGGGAAAACTTGTCCCAGGTCATGGTCCTGTACGAACAGGTGTAACTGTTATATTTCCAAATGATAACATTTATAGAAATAAGGTTATTGCTGCCTATCATGTTATCAATGGTTTTGGCAAACCTATCGGTCTTTTACAGGTTGGTGAGCTTGGCTTATTGGAGTCTCCTATAGGTTTGACTAATACTTTAAACATAGGTATTGTTGCAGATGCTTTGATCGAATACACTATTAGGTCTAATAGTGATATAGATGTATATACTTTTAATCCAGTGGTATTAGAGTGTAACGATAGTTATCTAAATGATATACAAGGTAGACATGTTAGGCATAACCATGTTTTCAAGGCTATTGAGAATCTTAGCAATGATATCGTTGAAGGCAGCGTCGGTGCTGGTACTGGCATGGTTTCTTTTGGGTTTAAAGGCGGTATAGGTACTTCATCACGTAAGCTTTCTGGGAAGTTAGGTGGATATACTGTTGGTGTATTAGTGTTGACTAATTTTGGCTATATGAAAGATCTAAGAATTAACGGCGTACCAGTAGGCTTAGAGCTTAGAAAGTTTTTCAGAAAAGATATAGAGAAAAATGATGGTTCTATTATCATAATAGTTGCAACTGATGCTCCTTTAAATAGTAGACAGTTGAGAAGACTTGCTAAGAGAGCATGTAATGGAATATCTAGGGTTGGTGGAATTTCCTCTCATGGTAGCGGAGAATTTGTACTTGCTTTCTCTACTCGAAACACTGTATCATATAATGACATAGTATTGTTAGATGAAACTATTCTAAACGATGCCTATTTATCTCCACTATTCAGGGCAGTGATAGAGGCCACTGAGGAAGCAGTACTTAATTCATTGTTTAAAAGTGAAACCATGAAAGGTAGAGATAACCATATTGTATATGGAATACCAATAGACAAAGTTTTAGAAATATTAGATAGTCATGGCTTGGTTAGATAGGAACCATATTTTTAAAGTCGATATACCATTTTTAATATATGATTGTTAAGATGGATCTTCACACACATACAAAGTTTTCCGATGGTAGAAATACTGTTATAGATAATATTAGGTCTGCTGAAGCCTGCGGCTTAGAGATATTAGGGATTACCGATCATGTGTTTAGAGCTGAAGATTTCATATGGCTAGATGATTTAAGGAATATTATAAGAAAAACTAACAGTAGTGTTAAGGTGCTGGCTGGCGCTGAAGTTCACATCAAAAAGGATGGCACGCTCCCCTTGAGTTCAGATTCTTTATCTAAATTAGATATTGTTATCGGAGAATCATATGTTCCTAAAGAATGGAATTCGTCCCTTACGAGAATGAAGTTCCTAGAAATTGTCGGAGAGTCTATAAAAAAACTTGCCGAGAACAAGTTTATTGATATTATTGCGCATCCATTACATTTAGGCCGTACAAGATGGATAAGGGATTTCAGAGACTTGGATAAGGATTTTCTTGAGGATATTACTTCTGCACTGGCAAATAGCCATGTCGCTGTTGAAGTTATGAGCCAGATGTATTGGTGGTATCCAGATATGAGAATTTCTGATTTTACTAAGGCATATATAGGATTCATAAAGCTTTGCTCCAAAAAAGGATGTAGATTTAGTGTTGGTAGTGATGCGCATTCTGCAGGAGCGGTAGGAAACATCATATGGTCTCTTAAAGTGCTTGAAAAAGCTGGCGTAACTGAAGAAGATTTAATAAAGATAAACATTTAGAATAAGTAAGTATTAAGATTTACTAAATCTATTTTTGTTTATTCTTTTCAAACTTTCCCGATAGACATAAGTTAACCAGTTTATAACTACTAATTTAGGCATTGTAACGTTTATAGCTACATCACTTTTCCTTCATTCTTGTTATCTTTTTTAGTACCATTTTCAAAATATTATATGGCCTAAGAGGTAGGATTATGTTTCCCGAGGATTTTTTATGGGGAGTTTCTCTTAGTGGTTTTCAGTTTGAGATGGGTGATCTCAATGGCAGGTGGATTGACCATAATACTGATTGGTTTGCCTGGGTTCATGACAAAGAGAATATTAGAAAGGGTATAGTCAGTGGCGATTTTCCTGAGAACGGAGTAAATTATTGGGAATTATATAAGGTTGATCATAAAATCGCTAAAGAGCTAGGTCTTAATGCGTTTCGCATAGGAATCGAATGGAGTAGGATCTTTCCAATGAGTACTAGTTCTGTTGAGGTTGACATTATTAAAAGTTCTGACGGCTTTATCTCAAGGATAAATGTTGATGATAATGCTTTAGAACAACTTGATAGGCTTGCCGATAAACAAGCTCTTGAACATTATCGACAGGTTATACTGGATCTACGCGAGAATAACTTTAAGGTATTTGTATGTTTGAACCATTTTACTCTTCCCATATGGCTTCATGATCCAATAACTGTAAGAAATACAAATCTTAGGAAGGGACCTCGAGGATGGATTGATGAAGAAAGTATTGTGGAATTTGTTAAGTATTCCGCATATATTGCTTGGAAGCTTGGAGACGTTGTAGATTACTGGGCGACTTTTAATGAGCCTGTGATCGTTGCCGAGGTAGGCTATACTAATCCAGAGGCAGGATTTCCTCCATGTATTAATAATTTTAAGGCTTTCAAGAAAGCTGCAGTTAACTTGGCTATTGCTCATGTTCGTGCATACGATGTTATCAAAAAAATGGATAATATCAAAGCAGACAGTGACAGCGACTCCTCTGCGGAGATAGGTGTTATCCATAACATTATTCCCGCTACTCCACTTGATCCAAACAAAGATTCTGATATTAAAGGTGCAGAGTTCTTTAATCATATGCATAATCTTTTCTTCATAGAGGCAGCTACTACAGGTTGGCTAGATATTAATATTAATGGAATTAAAGAAAGAGGAGAAGTTAAAAACTATATGGGTAATCGTTTAGATTGGCTAGGCATCAATTATTATACACGCATGGTCTTTAGAGGAAAATTTTCTATTCTAGCCAAACTATTTGCAGGTATGCCTACAATTCCCAGCATAGTTAAAGGATATGGATTTGCATGTGATCCTAACAGTGTTTCCCTTGATAACCGGCCTACCTCAGACTTTGGTTGGGAAATATACCCTGAAGGATTAATGGAGGCATTAGAGATAGCAGAAAGGTATGGCAGACCACTCTATGTTACTGAGAATGGTATTGCCGACGCCAACGATAAGCTTAGACCTAAATATATAATTGAACATCTAAAGATTCTGGATGAGGCTATATCGAAGAAAATTGATGTAAGAGGATATTTTCACTGGGCACTTACTGATAATTATGAATGGGCGCATGGCTTCAGGATGAAATTCGGCCTCTATGCTGTGGACTTATCCACAAAGAAAAGAATACCAAGAAAAAGCTCGCAAATCATAAAGGAAATTATTAAAAACAAAAAAGTATCCATGTAGAAACAATAATTGTTAAAATCTTTTTCTATCTATTTAATCATAACATGACATATTGTTAAATTTGATAAGTTTGTAACATAAGACTATCATTGGAAAACGAAAAACAGACGTATGAAGTTAGGAAAATACATCTCTAAAGGTAGTTTGTAAGCATCGTATAACAGTAGCTCTAGGTTTTATTGTTATAAATTTCAGTTCCATGTCTCTGTGATGTTCATAGTATATATTGTGAATATAGCTGGCATTGTCCCTATTATAGCAAAAATGTTTTTTGAAAAAATATAAATTATGTTTAATGCGTGTAGATGATTTAATGCTTTTCTATTAATATTTGGATAAAAATTGTATATAATTGCAAGATATACTAAAGCCAACAAATTTGGGGCTAAAGAATATCTGTTTGTAGGTAATCTTATAATTCCTGTAAACGGTAAAATTGTAGCAATTGCTGTGAACAATAAACTAATTTTATAGATTGATTGATATATATATTTCATATCTTACTGGATAATAATTATACGAAAATATATATTTTAACATTTAGTAGATTCGCATTATCACTTACAAAATTTCCATATTACTGTTATTTCTAAATAATTTTTCGTTTTTATTATCTGATTTTTTAAACTTATAAACATGTCCATTTACAGGTATCCCTTCATGTAGTATTTTCTCATGAAATACCTGGATTCTTATAAAACCTACTTGTTGAATATCCTTTAGTATATCCTTAAGTTCTTCATTGTATGAAAATACTTCTGGGTCACCTGGATAAAAGAGTAAATATCCAGATTTTTTTAGGACTCTGTATATTTCTCTAAGCAATATAAGTCTTTCATAACTTTTAGGAAAATACCAAGAATGTAATATATCGAATAACAATACAATATCTATACTCTCATCATTAAGAAATATTTCTAGATTACCTGAAGTCTTTAGAATTACTATGTTAGTGAGTCTTTTATCCTCGATTCTTGATTTTAATTTGTTTAAGGAATATTCATCTTTATCTATTGCATAAACCTTTCCCTTTTCTCCAACAATTATTGCAGCTGGAATAGTATAGGTTCCTTCGCCGCAACCAAAATCTAAAATAGTATAGCCTTCTCTTATTCCAGTCCTTTTCAAGACATTAACCAAGTCTACAATAGAATGACTCATATCGAACTAAATATTAAAGGATTTAGAAATTATTCTTTGCTCAATATATATGAATAAACTTTTGATAACTAACTCTTGTACATAAAAATGATATTTAAATTATGAAGATATTATATCCCCCTCCCCCCATTCTCCCTATATCTTTTATATAGATTGGACAAAGCATAGACTTGGTGTCATATATGACGCTTAAAAGAACATCTATGTTTATAAAATCTTCACATCTTTTACACAACTTCTTTAGTACAGGTTGCGGTTCATTGGATAAACTTATTGGAAAAATAAAGCATGGAAGCGTATACTTGTTTTATGGTGATGAAACTGTTCTTGAGAAGCTGCTATATAATTTATCTGTTAGAGGCTTTATAGAATATGGTAGGGTATTGGTTCTAACACTAAGAGACTACCATAACGATAAGATATTTGATACATACGACTTAGGCTACACTGCTATACAGTACTGGCTGAATCCCGAAGATATACTGAAGAATGTTTATATTGCTCCAATCTTCAATAGGAGACAGTCAGCTAATATAGAAGAAATAATACGCTTTATAAGTTCTTATAATATTAAACTTATCCTTGTATGGGCTACTACAGATCTTTTCAGATATGAAGACTATCCAATGTTGATTGATTTTCTTGGACAAGTTAAAGAGGCTATACAAAATGATGCCACTATTATATTCTTTTCCAGATCATCGAAACTAAGTAAAAGATATCCACCAAGTCCTGACGGCCCAAAATTCTTTAGACACTTTCCCAGCATCTTGGTTTACTTTGAGAGGAAAAATACAAGACTCGTTAAAATGATTCTAGCTAAGCATCCATCTAAGCCTATAAGTCAAGCTTACGCATTTTTGGATTATCATGGATTGGTGGACTTGTATGGGTAGAATTACTAATAGTTTTAGGATTAAGCTTGATGAAGCAGTAATAAGGATTGATAGAGAACTCATAGATAATTTAATAAACAAAGAGAGAAAGTATGCTTTCAGCAAAGTTGTTAAGGCCTGGTTTGAAGAAGCTAATGCTCTCCAAAGCTTTTCACAGCCATATATTTATGGCTCTCTCACATTATTGTCGATTATAGACCTACAGGCTAAGATAAATAGATTGGAAGAGAGAATAAAGAGGCTTGAGAGGATGTTTGATGGAAGGCTGGATAATAGACCTACAGATACTAAACAATAAGGCTATTGTATGGTTCAGAACAGTAAAAGGCAATGTTTTAAGAATAATAAAGGAGTATAAACCTTGGCTCTATACACCGAGAAAAAGCCTTGAGTATTCTATTTTTAACAATGATATGATTCACGTTGAATCTATTAAGAAAAAGATTTTCCCTAACAATAGAGGAAAATTTCTAAAACTTACGTTCAGTGACTTAAAATTATATAAAATTGCAAAAGAGAAACTTAAAAAAAATGTATACGATTCTGATCTATTGCATAGCCAAAAATTCTTGTTTAAGGAGAATCTTATACCTTTAGCTAAATACAATTATTATAAGGGAGAGTTAAAACTTATAGACCACAGACATAATGTTAAGCCGCCTAATCTTTCATATATGTTCCTTTCAGTCAACGTTTACAATGGTAAAATAAAAGGCTTTTCCTACATTTTTGACGATATAAAAGATAATGTTAAAGGTAGTGAAGAATATGTCTTGAGAGAACTCGCATATATTACACAGAAGGTTAATCCTGACATATTTTTAGTTAACGGGAATAATGATTTTCTAAAGCTTCTTGTATCAAGAGTTCGGATCTATTACGAGTATTATACTCTTGGAAGGAGTAAGGTTAACGTCAGGAAGCTCAAAGATTATAGGCGTATTGTTTCTGGTAGACTTGTATTCCCATTTCATAGTTTTATGTCTATGGGTATTGCTGGCTTAGAGGAACATTGCCGGTTCTCTATGCTTCCTCCCAATATAGCTTTTAGATGGACTGCTGGTCGACTAGTGGATTCTAGACAGTGCTATGTTGCCTATAGAAAAGGTTATGTTATACCTCCTTCGGAGAATCTTAACTTGATTATTAGGACGGCGTGGGAGATACACTTGTATGATAAGGGAGGTGTTTTACAGACTCCTATAGTAGGCTTGCATGAGAATATCGCTGTACTAGATTTTGAGTCTATGTTTCCAAACATTATAGTCAAATATAATGTTAGCTATGAGACAGTAAGGAGAGATAAAGTAGTTAAGAGACCTCGGGGCTTATTGGTTGGTGTCGTCGAGCCTTTCCTTAAACGTAGACTCTATTTTAAACATTTGAAGAAGAATGCCGATGAGCCTTATAGATCATGGGCTGACCAGAGGCAGAAAGAGCTTAAACTGTTACTTGTCAGCTGTTATGGTTACTCTGGTAATAACTTTAACAGATTCGGTAACCCATTA
>Ga0164318_10003541_pt1 | contig 14788 bp, 15 predicted proteins | sample GuaBasSedimGuay9_FD_113734 | JGI IMG/M metagenome (GOLD analysis project Ga0164318, IMG submission 113734) | Subseafloor sediment microbial communities from Guaymas Basin, Gulf of California, Mexico - Guay9, Core 4571-4, 0-3 cm | ecosystem: Environmental > Aquatic > Marine > Hydrothermal vents...
CAGCCCCTTTATCGGAATAATAAGCAATTTGGGTCAAAAAAACCTCACGAACCGCTTAACCACATTTTTTGTATTCTGCCACACCAGCTCCCTCGCCCAGGGCCATGGCCGGTCATGCCAGCGCTGAGGATGAATTGTGATCATCACCTGATCAGGCAGCTTGCCACGTACAGCCAAATCCATAAGGTGAGCTGTACTTCTTACTGGGATATCAAACCCCGATGCCACCCGGTCCCGGATACTGGCAGATGAATTATTCCACATCCTGCCGGTGTCGGTGATATAAAACACTTTAGTGTAGTCCACATCAAAATAGGGCTCGCCGATGATGCCGGACTCCCGGTAGTCATAAAATTTCCAAAGATCCTGATTGTCATGCCGGGACAGGGGGCTTCCATGCATGCAAATAGTCGAAACAGGTGCAATATTTCGCATCCTGGCCAGGTTGGCCTGAAAATCCGCAAAAGCCTGCTCCATGTCGCCCTTGCAGGTGGCCAAATTTTCATAATGATAGCCGATCTCATGACCCAGCCCGGCAATTTTACGGATAATAGTCTCGTCCCAGCTTACTGACACGGTCCGAAAGTAATAAGATGCCCCAATGCCCGCATCCTGTTCCAGCCGTGCCATGCGCAGGGCATTGGCCGGGAGCTTGTCCACGTCATGGCGAAGAACAACTGTTTTTTCTCTGGGTACCCGTAAAAAACCCTCAACAGTCTCAAAAGCATATCCGCTGGTTTGAAGAGAGTCCAGCAACCGTCTGTATATTGTTATTGTGAAGTCCATTTCATTTTACCTGAATCCATACTGATAATCAGAATTATCGTTCATGACTTCAAGGCTTTGGGGATAATTTTTGATGAACCAGGTTGCAAATGCAACAACATCAATTTTTTCATCAAGCATGCATTGACGCCGGGACTGAAATTCATGTTCCAGGTTATTATGATGCAAAAGTGTATCGATTTTATCTAAAATTTCTTCATGCTGTTCGGGCATAAAAGCAAACGTCAAGCCGTATTTATATTCCAGTTCATCAAGAACGCTCAGTTTGTCTTTAAATGAGCTGATGCGGATGGATGGCGTGCCCAGAACAGCAGCTTCCCCCGACATGCTCTGGCTGTCGGAAATTAATATTCCGGCATGGTAAAGATAGTGATGCATTTCACTGGCCGGAATACTCAACTTATACTGTATCAACGATTCATCAAGGACATCTTCGGCAGAAATCACTACTTTGCCGTATTGTGATAATTTGTTGATTATCCTCTTTAAAAACGCAGGACTAATGCCCTCCATTCCTTTATCGTGATGAGCGGATAAACCCGACAGCCGTATCAAAAAATAATTATCCTTCTTCAGATCGCCAATTTTTCTGATATCAGGCATAAACCAGTTTGGATGCAAATATGCCAGTTTCATGTATCCGCTGTATGCTACTCTCTTATTTTCCCATTTTCCAACTCTGACGCATGCCGGGGTAATAATTGTTTTAGTAAACGGATAAGTTATTCCGGCGTAATAACCCACTGAATCATAATCATCGTCAATAAAATTGAGACAGGGAATGCCAAGCAAAAAAGCAGCGTGTGAAAAGCTTGGATCTGATGCAACCATCAGATCAGGTTTTAGCCTGAGTGCTTGCCAAAAAAAAATAATATCTCTTTTCAGCAGAGACAGAATTATTGAAACCTTTAAATTCCCCCTGCGTCCCGGAGATACGTTTAAAAAATGCCATCCTGTTTCTTTTACCAGATTGTAAAGAACATCCTTGGACTTTATATAAATAAAAATCTCAACATTCTCATGCTTTAGAGTATTTATTATATTTTTATAAAAATGAAATTGAGCCGGATGCCCGAAATAAAAAAAAATTTTCATTTTACTTTGCAATTGTTTTAATTATTTTTGAAGGATTCCCGGCAACAACCGTAAATGGCGGTACATCATTCGTAACAATTGAACCAGCGCCAACTATCGACATCCGTCCAATTGTTGTATTCGGAAGTATGGTTGCGCCTGCTCCAATCCAGCAATCGTCTTCCAACCTGATCCTGCCTTCAATTGGGGCATAGAGCTCATTAAGATTTGACCAGTTGGCATCACTGGCCAACAACAGATTAACCCTTGGCCCGATAGATACCCTGTCTCCAACCTCGAGAATGCATTCAGACTTTGAGTTAGGCATGGTAAGACAGAGACCGCTGCCCACATAAACCTTTTGCCCAATCCTGAAACCGCACAATCTCAGCCCCCAAACCCTGATGGATCTCAATGGAAAAGATGATATTATTATTCTGGCAAATTTGACTTTTACCCTGTCAACAACTCCTGATTTATTATTAATCTTTCCGTAAGCCATAAAATCATTTTTTAAATTTTTGATAAATCTTTAATCCGAATTTGCCGAAATGGTACAAAGGCTTATTGCATACCTTTAAAAATCGGCCATGCTCAACCAGGTCTCCCCCAAATGCTGCCTTATATTTTCTTACGCCATATTCATCTCCGGGCTTTCCAGCACCCATCAAGTCAATGGCAGTTAAATTATTGCTCAGCCCAAACTCAATCGCTCCCATTATTGCCAGATGAGTTGGAAAAATTTTTTTATGGTAATCCCTGATTCCACAATAATATAAAGTATTTATCGTATTTTTCGGGTAATATACGCAAAATGATCCACCAATAATATTTGGGCCGTGTCTAACGAGAAAAATCAAGCCAACAGGGGAGTTGAAAAGATTATAAAAAAAATCAAGGGAAGGCAAAGGTAATTTAACACGCTCATTATACAGATTCGACAGTACACTATATAACATAGATACTTCTTCCTTACTCTCAACTTTTTTAACCAGAGCCCCCTGCTTATATGACAGACGGATTTCCCTGCGCCTGTTATATTTCATCATACCATTTATATCATCCATTGATTTATTTTTCAGTTTTATCTGAATGTTCAGATGTGATTGATATTCCCATCCATTATTTTCAAAATTTGCCTTGAAATCAGAATAATCATTAAGATTCCGTATCTCAAGATAGATAACGTTCTCTCCGACCTTCTGACTGATAGCCTTAAGTAAAGCTTCTATAGCTTCAAATGCTTTTTCATCCTCAGCAATCAATGGACCGCCATAAATAATGGCTCTTCTTGAAAAATAACTCTTTATTCCTTTCTCTTTTTGCAGGGTTACCACACAAAGAACCTGCAGTTGATTCCCGGCTTCAACTGCAAATGCTTCCGCTGACATTCCTGAAATTGAGTTAATAAAATCAAAAAATTCCGGTGATTGAAACGGAGTGGAAAATCTGCTTTTTTCAAAAAAAATTTTCCATCTGCTTCTTTTGATTTCCTGATTATATAAAATTTTGATTTTGCTCATTATTTCTCTTTAAACCGGCTATTTCAGGGAACCGGATGTTCTCTTATAATTATGCAATATATCAACAATTTTTTCCGAGCTGTCGCCGTCCCCATAAAGTCTTTTGATTTCAACATTTCTGCCCTTCATCATTTGAAACGCCTCAAAAATGCTTTCTTTTCTGGTTCCGGCCAGGCTGTTCGCCCCTATCTTCACCAACTCCACCCATTCGGTTTCATCCCGGACAGTCACGCAGGGTACGCCGTGAAAATAGGCTTCTTTTTGCACCCCTCCGGAATCGGTGATAATAACCTTTGCGTTTTTCTCCAGCATGACCATATCCAGGTACCCCAAAGGTTCAATGAAGGTTATGGCTAAAAAGCGGTGGTCAGCCGATCCCGAATCCGGCAATACAATTTTTTTTCTGGTCCTGGGATGCAGTGGTATGATTACCGGTATTTCTAAGGCTATCTGGTCTAATGCTTCCATGATACCCGCAAGCCTTGCAGGATCATCCGTGTTTTCCGCCCTGTGAATAGTAGCCAATACAAACCGTCCGGATGTAAGCTGCCATGTTTTCAGAATCCGGCTTTTTTTCTCCGACATAGCAGCATAATAAAGGGCCGCGTCATACATCACATCGCCCACATTAAATACCATCTGCCGGGTATTGACCGACAGTTTATGGGGAAATCCTTCGTTTTGCAGGTTTTTAACAGCTATCTTTGTCGGGCAGAACAATACAGTACTCAGCTGATCTGCCAGAATTCGGTTGATCTCTTCAGGCATAATCCGATTATAGGACCGAAGTCCTGCTTCTACGTGCGCCACCGGAATATGAAGCTTGGCCGCAGCCAAAGCGCCGGCCAATGTAGAGTCTGTATCGCCATACACCAACACCCAGTCAGGCTTTTCTTTTAAAAGCACATTTTCTATGGCCTCGATCATCCGCCCGGTATTTTGCCCGTGGCTGCCCCCGCCAATGCCGAGGTTGTAATTTGGCCTGGGTATTTCCAGCTCCCGAAAAAAAACTTCCGACATATTGTCGTCAAAATGCTGGCCTGTGTGGATAATCCGCTCACAAATATAATCACCATTTTGACATGCCCTGGCAGGCTCATACCCTGCACGGTCATTATGAGTGGCAATGGCTCTGGAGACAGTGGCGGCTTTTATAAACTGGGGCCGGGCCCCGATGATGGTTGCAATTTTAGTCATCATTTTTTTTAATAATTTGAAAATAAAAAAAATCTTTATTTTGCATTTTTATCAGTACTTTCAAAAAACTCATGGGCCATGACGGACATGGGAACATATGCGTATATTCTTTTAATCAAAGGCTTTGCATATTGTATCGCGCCATAGATAAACTTGTCATTTGCAGGATAATCAGAGGCTCTCATGTTTTTTGATTTCCATATTTCCTGAAATTCTTCATCTGAAATATCCAGTTTTTTCAGCACATAATTCTTAAGAGCTTCCAGTGCTTCTTTTGATTCAAATGGTTTTTCAACCATATCCAAAGCCTGTTCACGGGTAATGGCCCCGCTTACAACCTGGGCGGATAAATTAATCCGCCGTTTGTCTATGTTAAATTTTTCAGGAAGCCAATAGGCCATGACAAATTTTGTAAACAAATTCTCATGATGATGCCCCCCATAATCCTGCCAGTTAAAATTGGCCTGGAGCATTTTTTTTGCATCCTGTTTTTTGTATTCAAGATAATAATACGGTCTTATATCCTTTATTCTCCGTATAAAACCCGCGTAGATAATCCTTGTGACGGGCAATTTAGGATATGTCTTAAGCTTTACGCCCCTGCCGAATTTTTTATGGATATAGTTAACATCCGCTCCTCTGGTCCATTCGGTTGGCTGTTTACCCTCAGAGCGAAAATCATTACCCCGGATTATGAATTTGATATTTTCCTTTAAGGCGACTTTGTACATGACCGCCTTGATTGCACCGTCCGTCGGTGAATCTATCCATGGTATTCCGGCACGCATGTAGGCATATAAAAGATCTTTGATTTCTTCATAATCAATGACATATGTTTCAAGATCAATATCCAACGCTTTGGTGACCTTGTATATATTCTGTACTGCTATATCAGAGCTGAACCCGTTGTCCAGGTTTACGGCCAAAGGCCGCAGCCCGTATTCCTTCATCAGTACCAACAGATAAGAGCTGTCAACACCGCCGCTGACCCCGACAACACAATCATAATCACGTTTTTTTCCTTTTTTTTTCATCCGGCTGACAAAATTCTTCCAGTCCGCCAGCCCTTTTTCTCCCCTTGGGTATGTCTGCATCATTAATTCCTGAAACCGGCAATAGTTTGAGATGCCGTTTTCATCGAACTGAATCTCAGGAACAGAGGTATCCCAGATACCACGCTTACAAACCCTATAGTCATTCGCTTGATTCATCATTTACAATCTCGTAAAAAGCTTTGAAACCTCTTTCTTAGTTGGATAATTGATTAATACCGCCTTTCGTGGGCCATGATACACAAACAGGCTGCCTGCTGCCAAAGCATGGGCATGGCCCTGTTCAAAACCCTGCCTGAGATGCTCAAGGCATCCTGCGCCGCCGCAGGTAATAACCGGTATACCCACCTGGCCGGCAATTTTTTCCGTCAACTCAATGTCATACCCCTGCATCTTCCCATCTTCGTCAATTGAATTGATCATTATTTCTCCGGCCCCCATGTCCTCAACCCTTTTTGCCCATTCAACAGGCGCCAGCTTTGTTTTGTCCAGACCATCTCTGATTTTTACAACCTGCTTGTTGAACAGGGTGTTCTTGACGTCAATGCTCACAATAATGCTCTGGCTGCCAAAATGATTTGCCGCATCTTCAATAAACCGGGGATTCAGAACCGCCTGGGTGTTGATGACAACTTTTTCCGCCCCGGCCTTAAAAATTACTTCCATCTGATTAAGCGTACCAATCCCGCCGCCAACGGCAAAAGGCATAAACGCCTCATCGCCAATGGTCCTGACAAGGTCAACAGATATCGTTCGGTTTTCTCTGGACGCATCAGTATCCAAAAAAACAAGTTCATCTGCTTTCAGGTCATTGAAAATCCGGACCGCATTGATGGGATCGCCGATATAACGGGGGGCCTTGAACCGGACGGTCTTGACAAGGCCCTTGCCTTTTAACAACAGAACAGGAATAATACGCGGCAAAAACATCACAGATCCGCAAAGTTTTTAAGAATTTTTAAACCGGCATCGTGGCTCTTTTCCGGGTGAAACTGGCACCCATAGATATTTTCATGCCGAAAAGCAGATACAAAGGTATTGCCGTAGTCTGTTTCTGAAAGAACATCTCCCTGATTAGCACATTTTATATAATAAGAATGTACAAAATAATAAAAATTATCTGGGTCTATGCCCTTGAACAAAGTGTTGTCATTCTGAATTAAAAGCCTGTTCCATCCCATGTGAGGAACCCGCAGGTTTTTTTGGGAAAAAGAAAATCTGCTTACCTGCGCCTTGATCCATCCAAATCCATTAACCCCGCCTTCCTCGCTGAAATCAGCCATGAGCTGCATGCCCAGACAAATGCCCAGTATCGGGACTTTTCTGATTTTTACTGCCCGGTTCAATTCATCAAACAAGCCGTTTGATTTTAAAATATTTACAGCTTTTGAAAAATTTCCGACCCCGGGCAAAACCAGTTTTCGGCAAGCCGCCACCGCATCGACATTTGCAGCTATCTTTGCAGGCGCACCGATACGATCAAACGCCTTTTGAACCGAGCGCAGATTGCCCATATTGTAATCAACGATGCCTATCATTTGCTTTTAAATCTGCCTTATCTGAGCGTGGTATCAGGTCTTTTCCAACACGTCTTTATAAACACGGATGATCCGTTCTGCTATGATTTTATTATCTAATTGCTTAATGTTTTCCCTGCCGCTGGTACGCGTGCCAAAAGCCATGGCTTTCTCAATTTTTTCCGCCACATCCCGTGGATCAAAGTCTGTGAGAAAACAGCCCTCTGTATTTCCGATCACTTCACGGATATCTCCCACATCCGTGGCAACAATGGGGCAGTTGCAGGCCATGGCTTCTTTGATGACATTGGGGGAGCCTTCGCTGAGTGAAGTGAGTAACAAAAGGTCCGCGGCATTATAATACCCAGGCAGATCTTCAAAACATATATTCGATACTATATGAAACCGGATTTTTTCATCGTTAATCAAAGCAATTGCTTTTCTTGCTAATTCAAGATTCTTAACATGGGATTCAGGTTGCTGTGCCACAAAAATAATATTTTTGCAGGCTGACTCAAACCCGGTTTGTTTAACAGCCCCTGCTTGCTTATCCGGCTGAAAATTATCAAAATCAACTCCATTGGGAATACAGATTGATCCTGGAACTTTTTCCTGCATCTCACGACTTTTGACGATTACAGCACGCCACAAAAACCGGCTGAAAATTTTTACCAGCAACTTACCCAAAATATTGTGCTGCAGAAAATCAGACCCCATTAAAGAACAAACAACGTGTTTGCGAGTTGCCATGGCCGCGATATAACCGGAATAACTGTAATGGGCATGTATGATATCGTAATGACTTTTCTTAATCAGAGAATGAAGGCTTATCAGGGAGCAAAGATATCCATTTATGCCGCCGGTTTTGATGGGAAAAATATCAATCTCCAAACCAGCTTTTTCCAATGCGTTGCGTTGGAAATCAATTACGCTGTTGGACAGATCCGATCCATAACCACGGTATACAAATAAAATTTTCATTGAGAAATCGCTTATAATAAATGGTTAATCACCGCCCGGTATTTACCTGACGCTGCATTTTCAATCTCATTCTCAAAGGAAAAATCAATATTTAACATACCTGCCCGGCTTTGGATATTAGAAACAAGCAAATATTTTTCATCTTCCGTCAATGGGTTGGCGATCATTCGTATTTTTAACCGGTCTTTTGCCGGTTGAATAATTTGAAATTTTTTCAGGTTTCGTTTTTCTGCAACTTCACTATCGAACAGAAGATGCCAAAAGTATGCCCAGTGCAGAAACTCACCATTTAAACCAATAATATAGTCGCAATTCCGGCCCATAATTTTTTTAATAAGCTTTGATTTGCGACCACAACTGCACGTTTCATCACTGATAATTGCCTGATCCGCATTCCAGTAGCGGATAAAGGGCAACGAAAAATTATCCAGGTCGGTTACAATAACTTCATTATTTTCATTTAACTCCACAATAACTCTTTCTTCTGTAATATGCATACCATTATGATTGCTGCACTCAAAAGCGACCCCGCCTATTTCTCCGAAACCATATTGGTCAAAAATTTCAGCATGAAATACACTCTCAAAAAGTGCTCTGTGCTCCGGCATCAGCGGTTCAGCGGTTGTGGTTATAGCCCTAACATCAAAGGCAAGGTTCTCATCCTGGAGTCTTTTGGCCAGCGAAAATAAAAATTGACTATAGCTCCGAATAAGTTCAAATTGATTATTTTTTAATGCACGAATGATATTATTAATATTTGCATCAGTGGTATCATAGGGGCTGAAAGCAACGCAATTTCTAAGGTAAAGGTTTACAGTCTTTTTCAGACGGTCTTTCCAATGTTTTCCTATGACATGACCTCCCATTAATATTAAGGCTCTGTCTCTGGGCTTTATACCCATCCAATCTTCAAATCGCTTAAAAGCTGCCCATATTGAACTTCGGGTGTTGGCATCATTACGTGCGTACAATATTCCACCGGTTGTGCCGCCGGTCTGGCTTGTTTTACTCCCTTTAATTTCTTTAATGTTATCAGGCATAAAATCATTAAACTGTTCCCTGATAATATCTTTTGTGATTATCGGAAATTCTTTCAGGATATCAATTGATCTGACATCTTCAGGCAAAATACCTTGCTGTTTCATTATATTTCGATAAAAAGGCACATGATTATAGCTATGCATTATAAGCTTTTTCAACTTTTCCAGCTGAAAGGCTTTCATCTGACCTTCATCGTACCACTGGGTTTCTCTAAAAAGCCGGTAATATTCTGAAACATTTTTCCCGGTCAATATATCCGTTATTTGCGTAACATTCATGACAGCCTTCTTAAAAAAGATTTTATTATTCGGGACAGCTTGTGTCTAAAAGGAATATCAGGACGGATGAAAAACAAATAAACCGGCAACATATTGGATTTAAAAAAAAAATAAATTCGCCAGACAAAAAAATATTTAAAAAAATATTTAAATACAATGTTTCTTAACTTAACTTTGAAATGATAGTTTGGAAGCGATTTAAAATGGGTCAGTACGTTATAATAAAAATTTAATTTTATTTTATAGTCGGTCTTGCTAAAAGTTATATCAACCAATCCTGTTATTTTCCTGCGCTTTGGCAAATAGATCTGCCTGCCTTCAAACTCAAAATCTGAAAAACAAAAATTACCCAGGCTGTAAAAAATATATTTGCCTTTGTATTTTTCATAGGGCTGAAACGTGTGTGCATGATGCCCGATAATAAGGTCAGCACCGGCATCAATGAGCCTGTGGGCAATGAATGGTTGATCATAATCAGGAAACATGCCGCCCTCCACCCTGCCGCCCCAGTGCAAAAGCAAAACCAAATGATCTACCCGTGGACGAAGCAAAGCAATATCTTGAAGCGCTTTTTCTTCATTAAAAAAATTCAAACATACTTTGGCATCGGCGGGCAAAGCCGGATTGGTATCTTCCGTCACATAATTAATCATACCGACCTTAATGCCGTTTTCTTGAATAATTAACGGCCGGCCGGCCTCATCCTTATTCCAACCGGCACCTAACCGGGAAATACCATGCTGATCAAGAAAATGAACGGTTTTTTCAAACCCGTCTTCCAGGTGATCATAGATGTGATTTTGTGCCAGACTGACTGCGGTAACTCCTATTTTTTTTAGAAAGCCAAGGGTGTCGACAGTGGTTGTTATTCTAGGTTTTTTGAGCAGGTTCTCGCCTTGATCACCCTTTGCCATGCATTCCAGGTTGCCGATAATATGTCCGTCTCTGTCCTTTAACCCGGTAATAGCGGCAAAAGGATCAATCCCCTCCTGATACAATTTTATGTATTTGCCGTTTAGGCCAATATCTCCAAGAAAGGCTATTTTAAGTGTTTGGGGCACTTTTACCTTTTTATATTTTTTTCTGGTTTATGTTTTTATCCGGCAAATAATACTTGCAATAGTTTGCTGCCGTGATGCTGATATCAAAATTATCAACGCAATGCTTGTATGCATGATCTGCCAGTTGCTTTATTGTTCCCTCCGTATACATTTTCACGGCTTGTTCTATTTTATCCGCCAGATCTTTTGCATCATTATTTTCAAAGAGCAGGCCGTACTTACCATTGGCCAGGATTTCAGCAGGCCCCTCAATGGCTGATGAGACTATTGGTATTCCAGCGGCCATGGCTTCTGCCACGACAAGTCCAAAGCCCTCATATCGACTGGGATGAACAAATAAATGGTAGTCACACAAATTAGCATAGATCCAGTCACGATTTTTGTTGCCAAGCAAAATCACTGTCTCTGACAGGTTAGATTTAAAAATCATTTTTTGTAAATATCCATAGGATTCTCCATCACCGACAAGATAGACCTTCAGGTTGTATGGGTTGCAATTTTTTTCTTTAACAAGCATCTTAATGGCCCGGATCAACAAATCCTGCCCTTTTCTTTGGTGATTGAGCCTTTTTACGAACACTATTTTTAATTCACTGTCAAATTTATAAGATGTCCTGCGAAAAATTTCACTGGTTCGAATGCCATTGTAAATCATATTGCATGGCAAAAAACCTCTGCTTTCAACATCAAATTTCACGGAATTTGAAATAGCAAATAAATTATCGAAATATTTCATGGGGCCGATATCCATACCCGGCCCGTGGATTGTCAGGACAACGGCCTTAGCAAACATTTTTTTTAACGGTTTTCCAAGATATACATCATGCGCGTGCACCACATCCGGTTTGAAGCATCGATGAAGAATATCAAAAAGTTTTAAAAAAGGGATTGGATTTTTACTGCCCGGTTTACGATTAAGGCACCAGAACCTTATTGATTGGGGTATGCGCTGTACAAGGTTTTCCTCCACAAGATCATTGACAACCACGATGGCGAGCTTGTGTCCAAGCTTCTGCTGTTCTTCGGCAATATCAACCAGCATATTTTCCTTGCCGCTGTTTTCCAGACTGAAGGTTATGTGCAATATACGCAAATTTTTAATTACCCCGCCTCAATCATGACTCATTCGCTAAATCCATCCCCGTCCTGCCAGCTTAAACCAGTTCCATGCAAAAATCAGCCCTCCAAGGAACATCAGGTACAGCCTGAAATTGGCTATACTCTTTTTTTCAGCCAAAGATATCCCATATCCACTAAAAAGAATTATAATCGGTACAAATACCAGGTGAAACCGGTCCTGCAAGGCGTATCCACTATTAGAGAGAATAAAGAGCCATGAAAAAAACACCGTGATAAAAAAAATATGATGACGCCATTGTTTGCGTTTAACCATATAATACAGAGAAATAAACACAAAAAAAGCAAATATATTCCGAAAAAACATGGCACCCGCAAGCATTATAATATTTTTTTGTCCCGTATCAACAAGTGTTGGAAGCGGCCCGATAAACCCAAGAGGAGCAAATACCGCCCTTTTGGCCTTGGTTGCAAAAACATTGCCCCTTTGTGCATAAAGCCGCATATGATCTTCAAGATTAGACGCTTTTTGAGCAACATAATACATTGTTTCTTTCTGGGCTTCAGTTTCCAGATCAGCCATGGAAAGCAAAACAAGGGAAAAAACCAAAAAAGCCGCAACTGCAAATCGCTTGGGAGGGCTTGTCTCGCTTTTGGGAATGAGTATCAAAGCAGTTATAAAACTCAGAAACAGCGCCACTGCCAAGGCGTTTCGAAACAAAAACATCAAGGCTGTCGTGCCCACCAGCATAGCCAGATTCCTGACTGAAAACTGTTTTTCCTTTAACAGCCGGTCAGCAATATTCATGTAAAAAACCATCAGAAAAATAATTACCGCCTCTTTCAGGTGCAAACCGCAATAATAGATGAGCGGAGGGGCCGGTACAGCCATAGCCGCGCAAACACGGGCCGCCCTCAAACCAAAAGAACGTCTGGCCATGTCAAATATCATCACGCATGCCCAGGCCCCGAGAATAGAATTGAGAATTCTGAAGGCCACCACAGAATCGAAAAAGATCGTATAAACCGCCCCCATGAGAATCATAATGCCCCTTGATGACATTTTTTCAAAATAAATCAAGGGTGTTATATCAAATTGGCCCATACGAAAAAATTCCGCAATTCTAAGGCCCTGGTAATGATATCCCATTGCATCGGCAGACTGAAATTCAAACGGCAGGCCGGTCATTTCCATGAAAAAAAGGTAACTAAGCAAAACATATCCCACACGGATCCAAAGCGCGCTCCAGAATATTCTTTTGCGGATTATCTTTTCAGAAAGATTCATCCATCTGTTTGAAAACCGGTAAAAGGAGAAAAAAAACAGATATACGACAGTAAAATCGATTACAATCCAGAAAGCAGGAAGCGCAAACTGCATAAAAACAACGGATATACCGAATAATAAGACAACAAACAGCAAGATGGATTGCTCAAAAATATATTTTTGTATGCTCAGCATTCTATTACCGATAATTTAATTGTATGCGGCAAAAAACGTGCGTAAAAACCATTGCTTTATCACGGACAGCAATGTTTTAATATTCCAATACAACCGGATCACCGGTTTGGGATAATCATATTGCCGTTTTATTGCAGCTGAAATATTGTCAAAGTCAATAATTTTCAATATCTGGTCAGTTTCATCAGGATTTACCCCATGCAGATGATATTTTAACAGGGCCTGGGCACGCAATTTATCCAAAAGTTTTTTCAGGTCAGAATTTTTTTGCTCATCCCTGCTGAATTGTGCAAGATTATAAATATAATGAGCATGGGGGGGATGAAATTTCGCCGGATTTACCCCGCGGATTGTTACATCCACATCCTGATTATAATACATCAGAACCTTGTTCAAAAAAACAACCGGATGACTAAGAGCAATACGAACCCAAAGTTCAAAATCCTCACCCAGTTTCAGATCAGGTTTAAAACCTTTTTGTTCCAGAAAAACCGCCTTTGGAAGAATGGTTGATGAACAATGAAGGGGCATCCACATAGTACGGGAGTATGTAACAAAATAATTGATATACCCGGACGTGAATCCCTCCGGCAAGCCAATGACTGCCTCTGTTTTTCTGCCGTTTTTGACCAAAGCATATTTGGCTGCGTAAATACCGGCTTCAGGATGGGATTCAATTAAGCCTTTCATTGCTTCCAGATAATCCGGAGCCCACCAGTCATCCGCGTCCAGAAAGGCAATATACTCAAACGTTGCAGCCCTCACGCCGTTGTTCCGTGCAGTTGAAACACCGGAATTGGACTGATCAATAAGCCGGATGCGCGGATCAGAGAAGGCCTTTACAATATCAGGGCCATTGTCCCCGGAACCGTCGTTAATGATGATCAGCTCAAATTGCGAAAAAGTCTGATCTAATACTGACTGAACCGCTTTTTTAATATGAGCCGCTTTGTTGTACAGGGGAATAATTATTGAAAACATAAGATAAGAATTTTAACTTACAGACCAGATTCACTTTCTATAATACATGTTAAGGGACGTGGAAGCAAATTTTTCTATTTTAAACAATACCCGTTCCACAAACCAGAAAAACCATCTGGTCAATGCATACCGTTTGATTCTCCGGGTCTGGTCTATATCACGCCAGTATTCATCATAATCAGCCAGGATATTGACCGGAAGCATCTCCTCCAGGACCCGTCGGCGCTCCTGCTTTTCCCGGATGCTGTTAACCGTGCTTATCCCTGTCATGTCAAAACAGGTTACATCCAGATCAATGTATTTCACCGGCTCGTTATTCAGGCCGATCACCTGAAGATACCACTTCCAGTCGGAAACAATGGCAAGAGATTCATCATACAATCCGTATTTATCGAACAGCTCCCGTTTGATATAAGCGCAGGAATGATTCAGGGTACCCCGGTAAAACGTGAGAAAAGTGGGTTTCTGAAAAGCCGTTCCCCTGTCCCTGTAGACTTTACCGTTGGCCAGCATTTTTCGCATGTTGCCAATGAGGATACCGTATTCTATCATTTTTTCAATCATCTGCCCGGTAACGTCCGGGGAAACCAGCCAATCCCCGGAATTCAAGAACTGGCAATATTCACCTTTAGCCTGCCGGATGCCCTTGTTCATGGCGTTGTAAATGCCGGTGTCGAGTTCGCTGATCCAGTATGATATGGAAGAAGAAGATGCAGATTCAGGTTGAGGCTGAGGTTGAGGTTGAGGTTGAGGTTGAG
>Ga0164318_10003542_pt1 | contig 14788 bp, 14 predicted proteins | sample GuaBasSedimGuay9_FD_113734 | JGI IMG/M metagenome (GOLD analysis project Ga0164318, IMG submission 113734) | Subseafloor sediment microbial communities from Guaymas Basin, Gulf of California, Mexico - Guay9, Core 4571-4, 0-3 cm | ecosystem: Environmental > Aquatic > Marine > Hydrothermal vents...
CGCAATATCATCCAGAGACTACAGTTTTAGCATAGAAAAGGCAAAAAAGCTTTTAAACTATCATCCTCCTTATTCAACAGAGGAAGGGATTAAAGAATCAATTGAGTGGTACAGAAATCTACAAATATAGATTGATAACCCGCCAAAGGACTGCTTATTGGATTTGACTTTTTTATTATAAACTTAAACAATAAAAGCAAAGCTCTACTGTAGAATTTCAATGGAAAACTTTTATTTTTGCATACAAAAACTCATAAACTTTGGAAATTATTAAAAAGTCGAAATTCAGTCTAAGAAAGTATATATTGCGTTTTTAATAAGCTTTTTCAAGTATTTCCATGAGATTTTCAAAGGATGCACGTCTTGGAATAGAATTTATATCCTCAAATCTTACTGCTACTTCTGCTGCTTCTGCAAGATCATCCTTCTTTAATCCAAGCTCCTTCAAGCTTTTTTTAAGTTTGATTCCAAGGGAATCCTTAAACTCTTTTATCCCCTCAATCGCTTTCAATGCTGCCTGAGTTTCTTCCAGATTATTAATATCCCTGCCCATGACTCTGGCAATTTTTGCAAACCTCGAAGCTACGACATTCAAGTTATAGTCAATAATATAGGGTAGAAGTATACTGCTGGACACGGGTTTTGAAATTCTATTTTTTCCATTCATCCCCATCGAAAGCGAGAAAGCTATTCCAAATCCGGTAACAATATTTGATATGGCAATAAAAAGCCCGGCGGTACAAATCTGTTCCCTTATACCTACGTCATGGGGATTTTTTACATATTTGCTCAAATTGTAGTAAACAAGTTCTATTCCTCTAAGTAATATCGGTTCTACAAGGGGATTAACCTTTAAAGAAATATAACCTTCTATAGAAAGGGCTAAAATATCGAGGGCAATATATACTGCTGTATCAAGAGGAATTTCTGACATTATTGCAGGATCAACAATGAGTATATCGGTCCCAAGCCCTTCAGGTGAGATAACCTTGTTTGTTTGATCATATGCATCAGTTAAAAACGCAGATCCACTTAATGCATACACCTCCCTGAACACTGCAGGTATTTCTATATAGGCAATATGCTTTCCATTTCCCTCTCTTCCATGGATATAATCAATGATATCACCATTATTTTCACATAGAAAAGCAGTAATCTTTGCAATATTACACACCCTTGAGCTACCGACACCAATAGCAACATTTGCACGAGATTTCCTTGCAATTAGCGTAACCTCATCAATTATTGAAGAATCAGCTCCTGGAAAAATACCATCATAAAGAATAGGTATTATACCCTTACTTCTCAAAATATTTTCAACTGTATTTAGTATTCCCGTTTCTCTCATGACATTATCAGATATTAAAATTGCCCTACCACCAAGGTCCTTAACAAAATGCCCCAGTCTTGCAAGAGAATCGATTCCAAATTCAATCTTTGTAGGTATGCTGAACTCAGAAATTCTCATTCTGTTTCTCCATTCTAACATAAAAAAAGACGGAGTCCCCTCCGCCTTTAAATATATTTTATAAAAAGCCTACTTTGTTTTTATTCCGAATGACTCAATTATTTTATCCGCAATCTGTTCGGCTACCTCTTTTGTAAGGTACTCATCAGGATTCTCAAGTTTATCCCTTAGTTCTTTAATCCTTTCAGGCGTAAGTTCTTTCCTTATATTAGGGGTATTTTTTACCTTAGCCTCAGCCTGGGATATTTCAGCCATCTTCTTCGCTTCTTCTGAGAGCTCTACCTTATCTCCCTTTTCAGTCTTTTTTCCCTTATTAATTCTAACATCGCTTTGAGTTTTAAGGATCTTATTTAATGGCCCTATCCTATCTATAGTCATCTTCTATCCTCTCCTTTTCTCTTATTGATATATCGGAAAAAAACCTTTTAATCTTAAACTATTAGTAATACCAAAAAATTATTTTTAATGATAAAATAATAACTCACAAAATATTTTTTTGCAACCATCAATTACAATATTTTCAATTTATTTAAACAGAATGCATATTTTTCTATCATCACCTAAAGTTTACTTGCCTATTATTAACGACAATTGTATACTCGCCCTTAACCCCATCTGATATAATTTGATTTATTACATCCTCCAGGTTTCCTCTGTAAGTCCTTTCATGAACTTTCGTCATTTCTTTCGAAACAGAGACATTAATATTTCCAAAAATCTCATGTAAATCCTTTAAGAATTTTAAAATTCTGTGAGGAGATTCATAAAATACAATTATTGAATTTTCTCTTTTTAACTTTTGTAGTTTTATTTTTCTTCTGCTCGATTTTGGTGAAATAAATCCATAGAAACTGTATGATGAAATACAAAATCCTGATGCTACAAGTGCAGAATGCACGGCTGAAGGCCCTGGTATAGGATAAATCTCTATTCCTTCTTTCACAGCTTCTCTTGTTAAAATACACCCAGGATCAGAGATCAATGGCGTTCCACTATCAGAAACTAACGCCAAACTTTTCCCATTTCCAAGCAAGGAAATGAGTTTTTTTGCAACAGAAGGGCTACTTTTTGAGTGAAACGATATACAAGGCTTTGAAATATTATAATGATTCAATAGCTTCTTTGTTACTCTGGTATCCTCGCATACAACATAATCTACACTTTTTAGAATTTCAACCGCCCTATAGGTGATATCCGCCAGATTTCCTATTGGTGTGCTAACTAAATATAGTTTACCTTTATTCATGATCAACTTTCGCAAATATCATTCTCCCGGCAGGAGTCTGGAGAACACTTGTTACAGTGACAAACACTTCATCACCAACATACTTCTTCCCATTATCTATTACTATCATCGTCCCATCATCAAGGTAGCCTATCCCCTGCCCAGGATCTTTTCCTTCCTTCACAACCACTAACTTCATTTTCTCGCCAGGTAAAACCACAGGTTTAAGTGCATTTGCTAATTGGTTAATATTAAGCACTGTAATCCCCTGTATTTCTGCTACTTTATAAAGATTAAAATCATTAGTTATTATTTTAGCATTTAAAGTCTTCGCTAGCTTTATCAGCTTTGAATCTACTTCAGCTATCTCCGGAAAATCTTGATCCGTAATTCTTATCAGTGTGTTTTTGTCTTTCTTTAATCTGTTAAGAACATCAAGTCCCCTTCTTCCCCTGATTCTTTTTATTGAATCTTCAGAATCCGCAATCTGTTGTAATTCCTCAAGTACGAATTTAGGCACAATCAAAACGCCTTCAATAAACTTTGTATCTATAAGGTCTGCTATTCTTCCATCGATTATAACACTGGTATCGAGGATTTTTAGAGATTCAGTTTGAAAACCCGGTGCTGGCGGAGTGGCAATAAATCCCCCACCAAAATTCAACTGTGAAAGGACCGTTATACCAAAATACAGGGTAATAAGATAAATAATTGAACCGTAAAATAAGTCTACTCTCAGTCTTAATGTATAGGCGGCAATCAAAAATAGAACTCCTAATATAAGACCAAGAATAACACCTTTAAATATTTTAGCTACATTTTCTTTTTGAAATCTCTTAATAAAATACTCGGTTGTTACAATAGCTGATGTTGCAAGAAAGACGATAACTGGATAAATATAAGGGTTCTCCCACCTATAAGTTGCAAAACTAACTAATATTGCAATTCCGACAGAAATTAATACAAAAATAATTCGAATAATCAATATTACCTCCTAATTTGGAATTTAAAAACTAGTACCCATCTATAAAACATTATACCCTTCTTCTATAATTAGTGATTGCCATCAATGGCCATCTCTTTATTGCCATCATCTATTTTTTAAACATCAAAATCTTATGTAACTCTTTGAAATTTTGCAAGAAAATCCTGATCTCAACTTCATTGATTTTAAACCTACTTTTGGGAATTAGAGTAATTAAGTATTATATCAGGAATTACCTCTGTTTAAAACCTGCATTTAAATAAAGAAATATTCTATTGAACAATCAGATAATGATAACAAAACAATGTAGTGGAGGTCAGTATTAAAATGGCCAACATCTGAAAAATCGGATTTGGAAACTTTTTAAAACTCAAATATAATTACAATTATTGCTGATTAAGGTTGCTGTTTTCCAACCTTTCTGCAATTAATGCCTTTGCCTGTTCTTTCTCAATGTTCAATACAAAAGCAATTTCATCTACGAGCAACCGGAAGGCATTTTCATACAACTTTTTCTCCATTATGGACAATTCTTTAATCTGATTACGATGGTATAGATTTTTTACCACTTCAGCTACATCCAGGAGTGATCCTTTTTTCATCTTTTCAAAGTTGTTCTGGTATCTCTCCTTCCAATCTTCTTCGATGTGGGTTATCTCTCCCTTTATAAGCTTTAAAGCATCCTTCACATCTTTACTGCTTACTATATGCCTCAACCCTAACTCGTCAGATTTTTCCACCGGAATCATTACAGTCATATCAGAAATACCAAGTTTTATGATATAATAAGAATGAGTTTTACCTAAAACTGTTTTTTCTTCAATACTGCTTATTATACCGACCCCATGAAGCGGATATACCACTTTCGATCCTACTTCATACATTGCCACCATTTAAACTCCTATAATTAGAATAATTTGAAGTATTGTACCATTTTTTCAATTTAACTATTTTGAAGCTTCCTTAAACAAATAGGCAAGTACACACTCAACCAAACTTTGTAGCCTTCTCACCTATCCGTTTTATACCCATTAAAACTAGATTTAATACTCTCTAATAGTTCAGTATTCTAATTAATCCTAAATACTTTGACAAAAACCATTCATTTTTTTAATGAATAAAATATTATTATAGAATTATTTGAAATATACTGTTTCTTAGTGCCTGTTTGTGCTTTATAATTATGGAATAGACTTTTAGCTTTTATTATATTCAAGTTTAATTTTTCTATTTTCAATTTTTTTGTAAGATCTAAAAACTCAAAATAGATTAAATTTACCCATCGTAAATTGTTTATATATCTATAATAACAATTTCTGACAATTAAGTCAAGACTGTTATCTTTTTACTAATTTGAATAGTAGATTAGATTTTTATTTTTTTATATAAGCAATTAAGTTTCAACAGGGAGAAAACAATGATAAAAAGAGTTATACTTATAGGTGTAATTGGATCTTCTACTGCTTCAGAAAAGGCAAAAGAAATAGCCTATTCTGTAGGTCGGGAGATCATCAAACAGGGATATTACCTAATATGCGGCGGGTTAGGTGGTGTTATGGAAGCCGCAAGTAAAGGGGCTTATGATGCATCGGGGGGAAATAATGAGAAGATAATCGGTATTCTACCCGGACATGCAAAGGGGGATGCTAATAATTATGTTGGAATATCAATACCTACTGGTATTGGATTTGCGAGGAATATGATAATAGCATGTAGTAGTGACGCGGTTATAGCAGTGGAAGGAGGAAGTGGAACCCTGAGTGAAATTTCAATGGCATGGCAGTATGGTAAACCAATCATAGTTATGAAGGGGTCGGGAGGTATTTCAGAAACTCTTATAGGTAAACAACTTGATAGTAGGAGAGATTATAAAATAGAAGGTGCCGATAATCCATATTCTGCATTAGAAATAATAAAAAGACAAATTATTATTTAAAATGGTTAATTAACTTGGGCAATAAAAAACTTTTATTTTTAGTTAGAAAGATAAGCTTTAAATAAAGTGTTATTTTATAAATAAAAAAATCGATAATCAATGAATTTACTATAAAACATGTCTTTTATCATTTCGAGCGAAGCGAGAAATCTATTATTAATTTATTAAAATAATTAAGGATTTCTCACGAGATCAAGAAGTCAAGGCTTGGAATTAGAGTTTTATACCATTTTTAGAGTGGATTCATTAAAAAATTCAAAAGGAAAAAACCTATAATGATAATTAATTCTAAAATCAGATTAAAATTAATTTTACTCATCTTTGTACTTTTAATAGTACCTTCAATAAAATCCTATAGCCTGCCAATCAGAGTTTATGGTAACATCGGAGGAGGAATCGGAATTATAGAAAGTTCGATAGATGGATTCTACGCTAAATCTATGCCAGTTTTTTCTTCAGGAATCACTTTTATAACCCAAAACAGCAAAAGGGCTAATCCTGGCCTCGATTTAAATATCTCCTACAGCTTTAAATCGGATTACAATGATTACTTTTACTATGGCCCTTTTATGGAAATAGGCATCTCCCCTATTATAGAATTGAGTATATTCAGTTTTTTGAGCACAGGTTTATTTGGGACATTTGCACCAACCTATACTGGATATGAAAGCTCCGTTGATTTGAAGATAGGCGGATATTTATCATTTTCAATAAAAAGCAGATGGCTCAAAGGCATTATATTGCAGTATGAGCACGGCTTTTTGGATGGATATAAAACGAATGAAAAAATAACTTTAAAATCAAAAATATTGATATACAAAAGATATTAAGGAGAAATCCAATTGAGAAAATATCCCATATCTCTAATGCTATTGATTGCTATTATATTATTCATCTTGCTTTTTTCTTCCTGCAGTTTTTTACCGGTTACGAATAATGCAAAATCATATGCCCTGATTATTGGTATAAATGCATATCAAGATGCCAATACACTATCATGGTGTGTTAATGATGCAAATGGGATGGAGGATGCTTTGATCAACAATGGATGGGAAAAGGACCAGATAACAAAGCTTCTGGATACCAATGCTACAAAAGAACATATAAAAACAGAACTAACAGATATTATAAACAAGACTACCAGTAATGATTATATACTTGTATTCTACTCAGGCCATGGGACCCAAATACCTGATACAAATGGAGATGAAACTGATGGCTACGATGAAGCAATCGTTCCTGTAGATTTTAATGGCGATATATCAAGCCTGATAATTGACGATGATCTTGGAGAAATTTTTTCACATAGTAAAACTCAGAAAGGGGTTTTTATATTCGATTCATGCTTCAGTGGCGGGTTTATAAACAAATCATTAACAAATAGCGGTTTAAAGGTCAGAAGTTTAACCAATGCGAAAGCCGTGGGTGATCCAACATCACAGGATCTTGATATATACAATATACCTGTATTAACCGCTTCTTCATATAATGAGGAAGCATATGAAGATAGTTCTCTTGAACATGGAGTTTTTACCTACTCCATCCTCAAAGGATTCGAAAATATGAATGCAGATTATAACAATGACGGTTATATTACTGTAAGAGAAATATTCAAATATGCCGAAACTTATACCAGAACTTTAACCGATGATGATCAACATCCTGAATTACAGGCACCGCAGTTTTTTACAGACATCTTAATAACACACTGAGAGGAGCTAAGTATGAAAGAAAATAGTTATCTGGGCAGATTTATAGAGCCTTTTATCGTATTCATAATAATCATTGCCATATTCCAGACATTCTTCGAAGAGTATGCCACATTTTCCTATATGTCCAGGCATATCCGCCTTCTCTCGCTCCTTGCGGGGTTTGCTATTGATGCTATTTTCAGCATAGAGTTTTTAGCCAGGCTTTTCGTTTCAGCAAAAAAAAGAGCTGCTTCCACATACTTTGCTAAAGAGGGGGGTTTTATCGACTTTTTAAGTTCCTTTCCTCTTTTGATACTAAACTCCGGACCCCTTGTTTATGTAACCTTCTTTGCAGGAAAGGCAGGAATTATCTCAACTATAGGAATGTTCAGTTTTTTCAAAATTGTAAAGATAGTGAGAATTGCAAGAACATTTAGATTTTTAAGGACATTGAAGATCTTCTATAGATTTAGAAAGAGATATGTAATGACCTCTAAATACATTTCAGGAATAGCGGGAATCGTTATTGCTGTAGTTCTACTGACCTTGATTGGTTACTCTTTCATCGATAAGGGTACTGTTATAACATCAAACTCGACAGTGATGGAAAAAGTTTTGTCATCATATCTGACCAATAAGAAAGGAGGTGATTTTGATAATCTATTAAAAAACACAGATTCCGTTCTTTTTATAAAAGACAATAAAAAAATAATATATCAAAAAATATCATTAACCGATTTTAATAAATCTTTTTTTAACGATGATTACTACAAAAGGAAAATAGGTAAATACATAGTATACTTCAATAATAAAGACAGAAAAAGAATCCTATCCTTTATAAACATGATGGCATACACAACAATCCTGGGTATTATTCTGCTTCTTGCTATTCCATACAGACATCTATTCAACAAGCATATTACATCAATACTCTCCACTATGATTAAAGGTTTTAAAAAGTCCTCCTATATGACACCAGTGAGGATTGATACAAAAAGATTATACCTTGAGAGTTATCAACTTGCTCAGCAGTACAATAAAAAGTGGCTTCCTGTTAAACGGAAAATACTGGAGCTAAAATCTGGAATATAAATCATCTATATGGATAAGAACGAAGCGTACAGGATATTAAAAAACCCTAACAAAGCATGTAGAGAAAGTATAATTTATAGTAGTATATACGAATTATCGCGTGACTATTACAGGCGGGAAAAATTTAAGAATGTCCTCAGGCTTATATACAGAATCATTCTGATTATACTTATTATTGTTAGTATTTCAGGGATAATATTCTACTCTACATCGGTAAAACCATACATCAATTCACTGAAAAATAAAATAAACATATATGAAAATAGATTGGTCAGATTAAACGATAGCATTGAGTCTATGAAGTTAAGAGAAAGCAGCTACATTAATCAACTTCAGGAGTACAGGAGTTTTCTTTCTCATGTAAAAATTGAAGATAATCGGATTATAGACTATGATCTTTCAGAGATTGTTAATGAAAATAACAAAAAGTTAGATGGTGTTTCGATCCATTTTGTTAACTTTTCAAGGGGAAATGTAAATATTCCTGAAACGGCTTTAACCTTTGATCTCGGTAATGGCAGGGAACTGCCATATGTTTATAAAACGCTCAAAAACTTTCACGTACCTGCCACGATATTTTTGACAAATGCCAACCCGTCTCTTGAATACGGATCATTATTAAACGATAAGAACATACACTATTTACAAAAACTCTCCGAGATTGGATGTGAGTTTGGCAATCATACATGGTCTCATTTTAATCTTTTAAGTTCACTATATGAAACATCAAAAAAAAGGCGACTCTCCTTATTACCGGTTTCGGATAAAGTTATCGATGAATTATCATTCACTATGGAGTTTAAAAGGGTATTCGATATTTTCTACCAGAAAACCGGTTTAAAACTGTCACCAATATGGAGGGCACCATATGGAGCTATCGATGAAAGGGTATTAAAATTAGCAGCTAAAGCCGGGTATCCGTACCATATCTTCTGGTCTTCCAATAAACTTGGTCCATTGGACTTCTATGATTATATCAGGAAAAGGAATATCATCAAGAAAGATAAAACAACAGGTAAACTGGTAAGAGTGAAAAATCCTTATTACTTTAGCTCTTCCGAGATGCTTCAAAGGTTGGAACTCTGGGAAAAGACAGACTCCCACGGGCTGAATGGGGCTATTTCAATAGCGCACCTTGGCACAGCAAGAAAGTTCGATAAGATCATATCTATACTTCCCGATTATATTGCTTTTGTTAAAAAAAGGGGTTACAGGTTTGTCACTGTTTCCAAACTTATAGATGATTCTAAGCTTTAAAACAAAGTTTAAGGTATAGATTATCGTTATTATCCATCGATTTTGCTTCTGGTGAAAAATATTTTCCGGTTTTCCCCAAAAATAAAAATCCACCTATTTCCATAGTAAAATAGCGGTTTATAAGAAACTTAAACCCTCCATTCCATGCAGAGCTCCAATCATTAAAGCTCAAATAAAAAGAAAGGTTGAACAAAACATTATTTTTCATATATAGATTACTGGTTGTAAAAAAAAGACTATGAGCTTTTTCAAATATTAGCTCTATAGCAACCTCGCTACTACCTAGTGTCTTTTCAACCCCAAGTAATGCAGACCATTCATCCTTGCTTTCCTTACTGTATACCCATCCTACCTCAACCCATTCGTCTATTCCTTCCTCCGAAGTTTTAAGCTGAATAAAATAGTTGGGTGGGGGAAACCCAATCCTTCTAATCACCCCAGCAGAGATGCTGCTATTATCATTTATTACAGTTGATTTAAAACCAAATAAATTTTGATTAACATCTCCAGTAAAGTCCCCGCTAGATAGTATAAGTTCTTGAGTAAGGCTATCTTTGGAAAAAGCCATTTTAAGAGCTGGGGAGGTAAGAAACTTCTTATCATAAAATATATTTTCCGGATAAGAATCATCATGTCTGGAAAAAGCCATCAAACTATTTACAGATTTTCCAATGCCCCAATTTTCTAAAAAATTACCTATCATCATACAGGAGCTGGCATCACCTCCCTTGATATAAAGATCACCTATTCCAATACTTTCATTGTAATTCCATTTTCTGTAATTCAGTTCTCCATGTACTTCCATAATACTCTTTTTATAATTAAGGTAAATTGAGCCGTAAATAGGATAATCACTACTCAAATTATTACTCAAGCTGTCATAATATACACCAATAGCGCTATTCAGGTATCCACCAACTGTAAGATTATTACTTTTACCAAATGCCGGGTCAATCAATCCAATAATGAACAGAAAAAATATCAGGAAATTTGTGGTTTTAATCATTAATCAAGCTCCTCAATAATTCAAGGTTCATGCGATCATACTTTTCAGGATTCTTTTCCTTAGGTGTTTCAATAATTTTTGGTATGCCCTGAAATCGTAAATCATTCATTATTAGCTTAAAAGCCTCAATTCCTATTTTCCCCTTCCCGATGTGCATATGTCTATCTATACCTGATCCGAGTTCACCTTTTGAATCATTCAGATGAATTACTTTAAGATTTTTGATTCCTATCACCCTATCAAAATCTTCCATCGTCTTTTCATATTCCTCCCTATTTCTTATATCATACCCCGATGAAAAAACATGGCATGTATCAAAACAAACACCCAATCCAAATCCTCCTGCTTTATCCAATATTTCAGATATTTCTTCAAAGTTTGATCCTAAAGAGCTTCCCTGACCGGCCATTGTTTCTACACAGATGTTTATATCTTCACCGTATTCGGATGTGAGGATCTTTAATTTTGAAGAAATCCTTTTTATTCCCTCCTCAGCACCTATTCCTACATGAAATCCTGGATGCAGTACGTAAAGACCTATTCCAAGTCTGATAGAAATGCCTATTTCAAAGGATATTGATACTATAGATTTTTTTTCAATCTCTTTATCACGAGAAGCAAGATTTATTAGATAAGAAGCATGAGCAACAACCCTTTTCAATTGCTTGTATCGAAAAAATTTTTCTTTAAAAAGGCTTATCTTTTCCTCATTAATTGGAGGGGAAAACCACCTAACTTGATTCTTTGTAAATATCTGAATTGTTGTGCATTCGAGATCTTTTCCTCTGGTTAGAGCTCTGTCAAGACCTCCTGATATGGAAGTATGAGCTCCTAGTAAAATGTTATCGTTAATATATGCCATCGAAATCGTAACTTATATACATATTGTACCTATATCCCTTTTCCATCAATAATTTCCCAACCTTTGAGGCTATGCTCTGAGACTTAAAAGCCACCTTTATTAAAACAACCTCATTCTCCTTAATCTTCACCAGTTCTATGTCTCTAATATCATAGCCTTTTTCTGCTATAATCGAAGTAAGTTTTGCAATTGATCCCGGTTTATCCTCAATTGTCACATACAAGTAGTGAAGCTTAGACTGAAATCCTTTTTTATACATAGGAACTTTCGATATATACGCCTTTGCCTTTTCATAAAGTTTATAGAAATCTCCAGTATCTTCTGAGTCCAGGGATTCAATGATTTTTTTCAGGTTTTTATTCAGTTTTTCAATATGATTTTTAATAACATCCAGATTTGATTTGAATACCTCTTCCCAATAGTAAGGTTCCACAAGCAGAGGTTGTGAAAAATTTCTGAATCTTTCTCCACCGAGCACTGTAGCCACATCAATGAAACCTTCATCAAGATCGCAAAAAATTGAGTTTGTATGAGCAATTGCAATTATCTGGAGTACACTGTTAATCTCACCCATTAACCTATCATGAATTACTGGGTTCATGACAAAAACTCTAGCACCGATGCTTTCTATCAGCGGCTTTAAAATATCCAGTTCAGAGGGGGATTCATCTATAGGGGTTAGAATATATGGGTTATTTGAAAATATATAGGGATTGGATAACCCGATGCCTCCCCTCTTATATCCAACTAAAGGATGCCCCCCAATAAAGGTAATATTATCACGCAAACTTTTTTTTGCTATTTCACAGATCTGTCTTTTTGTCATTCCAGTATCAGTAACAATAGAACCGTCTTTTAAATATAAGGCTATCTTGGGTAGAATATCCTGAATACCCCTAATTGAAGTTGCAAGAATAACTAAGTCTGCATTTTGTAAGCCCACGTTAAGCTCATTGTACAGACAACCATTATCAATCGCCCCAAGATTTTTGGCTCTAACTAATACCGATGCTTTATCTATTCCTGTAACAATGATCTCTGGACTAAACTTTTTAATTGCTAGTCCAAGAGAACCTCCGAGAGTCCCCAGACCAATTATTGTAACATTCTTTATCTCCATTTTTCTCCCAAATTAATATTACTTTTTTTTAGCATTACCATCTTCATCACCGGGATTACCATTGATTTTATTACTGATAATATTGTAAGCGTCCTGATAATAATCGCTATCAGGATAATTTTCAACAATCTTTTTGTAGCACTCCTCCTCTGCAATAGCGTCTGAAATGCCCGTTTCACGCATAATCATAGCCATATCCCAGAGTGCATCGTCTGCAACACTAGTTTCAGGATATTTGTAATAAATAATTTCAAATATTTTAACAGCTACAAGGAATGCCCTGCCTTTAACATCCTCACTATTCGTTTCATAATTTGCATACATATTTCCAAGTATAAAGTACTGCTCTGCAATTGATTCTTTATCACTTTGAATCTTTGGACTGAATATGTCCTTTGTTAGGGAATAAATCTCAAGGTATGTCAGGGATGATATCTTTTCGGGTGACAGTTCGTCATAGACGAGCTTTCTTAGATTCAAGTTATCCTGACCCGTAACTATAGGCTCAGATACCACTTCAAATCTATGGGCCTTAGGGAAATCCTTATAACCTCTAATTGCAAGTTTACCGTTATAACCAAAGTTTTCAAGGGATTCCATGTAACTAACTGCTTCTGTTTTAACACCATAGAAGGGTGATTCCAAAACAATTGTTTTGTAATCATTGGCAACAAGCAGATATGCCTTAAGCCCAGATTTTCGAAGCTCATTCTTTACTTCAACAACCTGAGACAGAGGATCAATATTAGTATCAGCAATTCTTATACCATATCCTTTTTTATAATCTGGGTCTGTAAACTCATATACAATGGATAAGCAGCGATTATTACCATCATAGATGCTCTGTACCGTTATCCAATCCCTAAAAAATATTACATATTCAGATATATAATCCGGCAAAAATGGATTTAAAACAATTCCAACAATATCAATATTGTTGAAAAACTTAAACACCCTTTCCTGACTCTTTACACCGTACATCCTTAATACAACTCTGGGAGGAAAGTTTACTGTTATAATTTCATATTTAAGCGTTCTATTCTCGAAAATATCGGGATTATCAGCTTTAAAACAAAAAACAATCTTTTTTTGTTCCTTTAAAAACTTTATCCCTTTTAATTGAGCATCCCTTATAAGAGCAGGGTCTTTCATAAATGTATCATAATTTTCTTGAGTCTTCTGACTTCCCTCTTTTGCTCCAAGAGGTAAAAATTCTTCAAAAGATGTACTGAAATCTTCTTTCTCTGCAAAAGCGACTTTAGAGTTTATTGCACTATTATTTAGTCCAAACTCCACTGTCATAAGAACAAGGAGAAAAACAATTAATAGAATGGATTTCAATTTAAATTTGGTTTTCATTTCCCTATCTTTATGGTTCTTCATTACAATAAATAGGCAATCAAACATTATATCATAATAATAACCTAAACCCGCTCATCGCATTATACAATTGCTATTCAGAACGTAGAGCCACGTCATGTCACAATAATATAATAAAAAAGAGACATTTTTTAATAAAACACTTTTTTGTCATTTTTAGCCATAGGCTATTATAGTTAATTATAAAAGCAACCCATAAAATTTCAATCTTTATTGTTAATTAACCTCTATGCTATTCCTTAATAATCTCAATTGATGATGATGTTCCAATCCTGGTTGCCCCAGCAGCTACCATTTCAAAGAGTTTTTTAAAACTCTTTATTCCTCCTGCTGCTTTTATTCCCATTTTCTCACCTATTGTTTCCCTCATCAATTGAATATCTTCGGTTCTAGCACCATATGTGCCAAATCCAGTTGATGTTTTAACAAAATGCGCCCCTGCCAACTTTGCAAGGTATGATGCTTTAATCTTTTCTTCATCTGTCAAATAGCAATTTTCAATTATGACTTTTACAATCACCCTCTTATCAAGAGAACAAATTTCTTTCAACTCATCATATACATAATTATATTCTGAATCTTTTAACTTTCCGATATTTAAAACAACATCGAGTTCATCTGCTCCATCTTCAATAGCACATTTCGCCTCAAAGACCTTTGTCCTCATTGATACAGCACCAAGAGGAAAACCCACAGTACCTGATACTTTTACTTTATTATCTTTGTTAAATTCCCTGGCTAATTTAATATTAGAAGAATTAACACA
>Ga0164318_10003543_pt1 | contig 14788 bp, 19 predicted proteins | sample GuaBasSedimGuay9_FD_113734 | JGI IMG/M metagenome (GOLD analysis project Ga0164318, IMG submission 113734) | Subseafloor sediment microbial communities from Guaymas Basin, Gulf of California, Mexico - Guay9, Core 4571-4, 0-3 cm | ecosystem: Environmental > Aquatic > Marine > Hydrothermal vents...
AAAAAGGAAACGCAGCAAGCTGCGGGGAATTAAACCATAGATCCTTCGACTCCCTTCGGCCGCTCAGGATCAATTCGGCTATAGACTTTTTCTTCGAAAAAGTCTAAGTCTCATTGATTAAAATAGGTGTGCCCCCTTTTCCTGACCCCTTTTCCACGAGTTGTTTTGAAACCTGCGCTACGGTTAAATATCCTTTAAGCAACAGAATAAAGCCTTTATTTTAGATTGTTCAACACAATTTTACATTATACCACACCTAAAATAGGCATAATCACTTATCTTTAAGGCGCACTTCGTTTCTAAACTATATATCCTGAAGCTCAATATAATTGATCAGGCCATTTTTAATACCCTTATTCAAGTTCTCTATGACTTCTCCCTTTGCTGAAAAATAAATAACCTGCCATCCTAATTCAGAAATCTTCATTAACATTTCAAGTTGTCTATGCAATCTATCAGTATCTGCCTTTATAAACGGGTCATCCATAATGAAAAACCCTTTTTTGCCTTTTAGAATCTTTTCTCCAAGAACAAGCCTGATGGAAAGATATAGTTGATCGTAAGCGCCTCCTGATAACTTTTCCGCGGACAATATCGTCCCATCTTTCCGCTTAACTTCAATATTTTCTGTTTCTCGATTAAACAGCACCTCTTTGTAAACTCCACCTGTTATCTTATTAAAATACCCGGAAATATCACTTTCTTTACCAAAAAGTTCTGATACTTTCTCCTTTTCTTCAACTCCTATTTCTTCAAAAATATTTATAACTTTAAGCACGGTATCTTTGTTATCTTCCCTACTGCTGATAAACTCTTGTAATTTCTCCCGAACCGCATTTAAATCTACAGAGGTTCGACAATATAAAAAACCTGTATCTAATTCGATAATTTTGTTGACTTCTCTTTCAACTTCTTCTAATTCCTTTTGTAAATCCCGCATCTTTCCGGATAATTCATTATACTTTTCTTCATATGCTTCGCTTTCGTCTTTCATTTTTGAGAACACGCTTTCATCGTATTCTATTTCCTTAGATTTGTCTTTGTATTCTACAAGCTCTCGCACTTTTTCATCCCAGAAGGAAACATTTTCTTCTAATATACCGCTTTTTGTTCCAAAATTACTCTCCAGGATTACTCTCTGATCCCTTAACAGCTTTTCCTGCTCTTGTTTTAAACTAAGTTTGCCTAAATATTCCTGAAGCGATTCAACTCCGGCAGATTTTCTGAGTGTATCGATTTGCTCTTCTTTATCACTCTTCTTCTTCTCTATATTTGAAATTTCTCCTTTTATCCTGTCAATATCACTCTTTAGCACTTCCATTCTTGTTTTTGTATCATTTAATTCTTTGCTTTTCCCGGAATACTCTTCGTCAAATTTCTGAATATTAGAAATAATTTCTTCGAGGCCTTTTCCTGATAAATTAAACTTTGACAGTGTTAGTTTAATCCTCTCAAATGCCCCTTCAACCCAGGCGCGGTCTCTTATAAATTGATATCTGAAAATCCATGAAAATATAGACAAGAAGGAAAATAATACGATTGGAATGTATAGCGCTCGTGATTGAGTCACAATAAGCCCAATGAGAGAAATACCAAATATTGCTAATGAAATAATCCCTGCTATGTTAAAAAATCTATTTTTTTGTTCCTGCTGAGCTAACTCTCCCTTCTTTATTTCACAATTTCTCAATTCAAGCTTAACTTCACTATCGATTTTCTTTTTTCTTTCCTCAAGAATTAAGAACTCCTTTTCTTCTTCCCGCGCTTTTCTATTTATTTCTTTAAAATCGCCTTCCTTCTTAACAAAATCCTGAAGCAGCCCGTCTTTGTCTTCCTTAAACTTCCGGATATCTCTTTCGCAGTCCCGCCATAACCGCGCGCCGCTCTTATTATAATTCTCTAAATCTTTAATTCTCGCGGTTAGCTGATTGAATTTATCTAAGGCTTTTTCCCCCTCTTCAAATCGTTTTCTTCTTCTCGCGTTTTCAAAGTTTTCTATTATTTGCCTAATTCTTTTTAATTTTTCACTATATCCAACCAATTCCTCTTCAAGTTCGTCAAGTTTTTCGTTCTTGATCTTTTCAGATAAAGCATTGGCTTTCTCAATTAATGTATTCGCGCCCTCTAATCTGGTTTTTAACTTTTGGCTTTTAGCATCATCCCTGAACAATCCTCCGGGTGTTATCTTGCCCATTTCCAAAAGCGCCTTTTTTATATTAGAAATCGCTTCCGCTCTTAATCCGGTAAGCTTATCTGTCACATTAGTATAAAACTCACCCTCAGAATCAATGGAGATATCGCTGTCCCTTATTATAAAAATATTTCGGCACTCAGAAGGAGTTAATTCTGCCACTTTCGTAAGGTTAGTTTTTTCTGTTAATTTTACTTCGTTACCTTTGTCATCTTCTAATACCACATAACCTTCCGGGGCCTCTTCCACTCTATTGATATTCCTGAAATCCTTAACGCGCTTTCCTAATAATAATTTTACAAGAGCGTCTATTGTAAGTGTTTTCCCTTCTTCGTTTTTACCATATAGCAGGTTGAAATCATGTAAAACAATTCGCCCCCTATTGGGCAATGGGCCATATCTTATTACCGCAAACTCTTTTATTTTCATAATCGTGTTTCTATCATCGTTCTTATCGCGGCGTCATACATTTTTTTCTTCTTTTCCTCACTATAATCAGTTTTCTCAAGTTTTCGCATAAAACTTTTAAAAAGGCTGTCTTCAATGATATTATTAACATCCTGAAATTCATAATGGGCTTCGACACATCTCTCCTTAACGATATCCTCTATTTTTTCTTTAAGCTCAATCTCATTCATCCCTATCGCTTCACTATTTACGCATCCTTTAATCCTCAGGATAGCTCTTGCTTCTAAGTTTAGGCTGTCAAAACGCTCACTTACAATCTTTAGAGGTTTTTCGTCTTTAAAAGGATCGAATAATATATCCACATTTTCAAAATAAGGGCTGCTGACAGGATATTCTTTGGGCGGTTTTCCTGCCTCAAAAATATTAACTTTTCTCTGCCCGGTTTCTCTCTTAGTTATTGATATAGGCGAACCGGGATAAATGAAATATTTCCCGCTCCCTATTTCCCAAACATCAAATCGGGAATGGAAATGCCCTGACAGGACATAACTGATATTCAAATCTTTAAAGTAAGAAAGTTTAACCGGCATATATCTATCTTCTCCTTCATCTCCGAAATCTGTCCGGGAGAAGAACGCGTCAAGCAATTCTCCATGATAAAGCAGGATATTTTCTTTATCCGGAGTTAGACTATCTTTTAATAAATGAAGTTTGATTAGAATTCTTTCGGTATCCATCCGTTCGAAAGGAATTCCCCATATTCTTATGTTTTTATATTCGAAAGGGCTGGCTAAATCGGTTATAATAGTTATATCTTCCCCAAAATACATTCCCCTTTTATAAGAATCGGCATCGTGGTTTCCGGGAATAATTACAATCTTAAAACCGGTATTTGTAAATATTTCGCGTATTTTAGGCCTCAGGTTCTCAGCCTGAATATCTTTATCAAAAAGATCTCCGCTTATCGCAAAAATATCAATCTTTTCCTTCCTGCCAATTTCAATAAGCTGCTGAAGAGTCTGCCATCTCTCATCATTATATTCTTTTAAATGTATATCCGCTGTATGAAGGATTTTCATATTTTTATCTTTGCCTCACAACAAAAAGAGGGGCCGATTTTTCATTTTCCACTTTAGGTTGTAGAGTTCCCCCTTCTCTAACCATTCTTCCCTATTACGCAAAACACCGGCAGGGCTTACTATAATGAACAGCGGACGTCTCCGGCATCTTACTTCTAACAGAGTTTATGCCTGTAACTTTTATCGCTTTCTTCATTATTCTTTCTTCTGCTCTTCAAACCTCCAAAAAAAATCCGATCTAAAGCATATCCGATAAATCTATAGGATTACGCATCCCCTCTGTAGCTTCTTCCTTACTGAAGTATTCCGGATTATAATCACCTGCCCACTTTTTCATTTCTTCATGTTCTTCATGCTCAGAATCAGCGAGTATTTCAAGCAGCTGATAATATCCGGGCGCCGATCCGCAATCCTCAGGAGGGCACGCGCGGGCACCGTCAATACAGCGAGGATATTTTACTCCTTTTTGTAGAGATTCTATTCCTTCCAAAATTATCGTATGTTCCCAGCTATCACCAAAATCATATACATAAGTGAGTCTTGTCTTATCCTTAGAAAAATAATCGCTGATTTTCTTATCTTTTTCTTCCCATTGAGGAGGATTTCCAAATTCACACGCTTCCTCGCTTGTATCACCTATCCTAAAATTTCCATCATTAAATTCATGCAAATGTGAATTTGTCCAGCCCATTGCTTCCTGGATAATAAGATGAAACTGATAAAATGTAATATCGCTTTTAACCTCTATCGTTCTCCAAATTTGAGGTAGGATATCGTCAAGAACAACCTTAAACCGAAATATTTGTTTTGCCATAAGTTTTCCTCCCTTTATTCGCATATCCGCCCTTAATCTGTTCTATCCTGTCAAATGATTGTCTGATATCAAATTTTACCATCACTTTATCAAAACCATGCCGAATAATGAAATCAAGATCATAAAAGTCGCGCGGAGCAACTTTTAACCTGAGTACCGCGGCACGCAGCTTTTCACTCACGATTTCATTAAGAAATAAACAGCTGATTCTGCCTCCCTCAAACAAAGGCTTTCCGGTAAAAACGTGTATAAATTTATGTTAAACAGCCCATGTTTCAGTCCTATCAATAGGATTAAAACGTAATCCAATTCCAAGTTTAATAGTCTATTCCGTTGGGACCACAGCCGAATCATATACAAAATAGTAGATATATTGTTTTGACTCATTCCGCCCTGCGCCTTCAATATCTTCAACGCACATACCAAACTGTTTAGCAAAAGATTCAATGTTATCTTTTACGAGCTGAATAGACTTACGCCGGTTACCTCGGGTTGTTCTATAATGCGGCAGACGCATACTAAAATCCAAATCTTCACTCAACCGATAATAAACATAATAAATTTTATTTTAGAGCCGTCTACGATAAATAACAATCCTTTTTTAAACCTGAAGCCTTAGCTGATAAGTTTATCGAAAAATTGTATTACTGCCCGGCGGTTCTCCGTTGCCATTTGTTCTATGCCGGTATAACTTTTTTGCCTTCCATAGTTATTCCCACGGCTATCATAATACCTTCTTCAGCAAATCGTTTACCGTCAATGAACATAGCCGTCCAGTCATATTTTCTAAGACTTCGTATCCGCAAATGCCTTAATTTTGCCGTAGCTGCCTTTTTAAACCTTTGAGACATATTTGAAGCGCTTAACCTGAATACCTCCGGCACTATCTCTGCTGATTCCCGGTATTTACGCGTACTTATTCCGTTTAGGAATTTCTTAACGGTTTGGCTGTCTTCCCTATAGGGCTGCTGTAATTCTTGATAAGATGTAAGAGGAGCTTCGATGTTATTTATCTTATTACATACCCAGGGAACATCTATGGGTATCTTCTGATCTCTTAAATATACTGAGCCGTTCTGACTGCCCCGACAAGTGTTTATCTTTCCGTGTTTTTTCTTTGGCCCGGCTAATAGTTCAATCTCTTCTTTTAATATCTCTCCTACCGCCTTTAATCATAGGAGAATCAAAGCTTGGATGAAATCTACCCGGACGTCTATGTCGTTAATCTCATCCATTACTGTCATAGCTTTTACCGCTTCTCTGCGTTCTAAAACTTTTTTCTTCCATTCCCTTTTGTTCCGTGCTATACCTTCCACAAGGCCTTCCTTTTTTTGTAAAATAGTTAATATTTCTAAACCTATTGGACAGAGGACATTTCTCAACTTCAACTAATTTTAGCATAGTTTCCTATAGCAGATATATGCCAAGCTCAATCACCGTAAGAATTGCTTCCTCGTTTCATCTGCAGGATAAAAGGTGGTAAATGTAAAATATCAGGCGCGGACTATTTGCGGCCTTTAATAACAACAAACCCGCCTCTGCCAAAGCCTTTTTCAGTCTTTTCAACCGCGCTAATTTCAGCAGGCAGGCGAAAGATAGTTTGGTAATAGGAAAATTTGCCAAAGCCTGCTCTTTTCAATAGACGAGTTATTGATTTAATACTGAAAAAAACTGCCTGTTTGTAAAATATACTCTTTTTAGTCTGATAATGCCCGCCTAAAAAACTATCCTCGTCAACTATCCCCAATATAACCTTTCCGCCTTTCTTTAACACCCTGAAACTTTCTTCCAACACTTTAACCGGATCCTTAACAAAACAAATAGTGACAACTATTAAAGCATAATCAAAACTCTCCCCGCGGAAAGGCAGAATTTCACCTTTAGCTAAGCTGACAACTCCTCCTCTTTTCTCAGCCATCTTAAGCATATTGTAAGAAACGTCTATACCGTATTTAACCTTTAAGGGAGAAGCAAATCTGCCTGTGCCTATACCAATTTCTAACCCTCTGCCTCTTTTAGGAACAGCCTTTCTTACAGCTTCTAATTCAGAAAGATAAACATACTCATTCTTGTCATACCACCTATCGTATTTCTTATAATGGCCGTCAAAAAAACTCTTCATAATCCTAAGTCTCCCCACCACCCGTCATAAAAGCGTTTTAAGTAAGTATACTCTTCCTTAGGTATAGCGCTCCGGTTAACATCATCCTCTTTGAAAGAATACCTGTATCCCGCGCAGTAAGACGTAAGCAGTTCTTTTGCCTGCGATATTTGTTTAAACATCTCACCGCACTTTTTCTTATCCGGTTCCTCGCACTTATCAGGATGGTATTTTACCACAAGCTTCTTGTAAGCCTCTTTTATATCTTCTAAAGTAGCATAGTCTCCTAATCCCAACAGCTTACGCGCTTTATCAATATCTTTAAATTTCGGCATACCCACCTCACTTTTTAACTGCCACATAAACCCCGTTAGAGAACTTTGTTATCTAACGGGGTAAATCGCCGCAAATTATCTTACCACAAATTTGTCTATTACATCACCTTTAATACCATAGGCCTTTACGGCAATCCCTTCATCCTCCGGATGAATAAGCAGATAATGATACCGAGTTTTGTGTTTTATCAATTGAGGGATATGTTCTCTTAATTCCGCCAAAGGAGCCCCTCCTCCTCCGGACACTATATAGGTTATACCGTCCGCGGACAGGCGTTCGTAACTATGATAATGCGAAGCGATAAACATATTCACCCGGTACTTCTTAAATAGAGGCTCTAACTGAGAAATCAGCTTTTTGCGGACTCCCCAATGAGCTCCGCTGTAAAGGGGTTTATGGGCTAAGACAATTATCCACTTGTAACCCTGATGCTCCTTAAAATCTCCTATCAGCCAATTAAGCTGTTCATTCTTAAGAAATCCCCTATTATCATCAAGGACTATCAAATGGGTCATTCCGTAATCAATTGAATAGTACGGTTTCTTCCTCTTGAATTTATTTCTAAATTGATTCAGGTTATCATGGTTCCCTCTCACTGTAAAAAAAGGGACTTTTATATCCGCAGAGGCTATATCTTTAAAAAAAGAATCCCACGCCCACCCCCATAAAACCATATCCCCCAAATGGACGATGAAATCTTTTTTCCGCTTTTTTATCTGCCTTAACAGATCCCGGTGAACTTTGTTCTTAGTAATCCCGATATTCCGGTTATCTCCGTAAACGACAAAAATAGATTCTTTAGGTTTTATGCTGATTTCCTGCCCGCCGGCAAACGCGTTATTCACCATACACAGGCAGAAGATAAAACCCGCTGACAAAAATCTGATGAATTTATTCATTAGAAACCGAGATAAAACGCGGCCGCTCCTATGCCCAGGCCGATGCCGAGATTTAAAACTTTTATCAGGAGAGAATCCCTTACAGTATAGGAGAAAAGGGGAAGCATTCCATGCCCGTCCTGAACAATGGAACTGGTCAGAAGAACAGAAAAAGGAACTAACCCTTTAGCAAACATCATAACAAATATTAAATGAGGCCCGGATTCAGGAATTACCCCCACAACGCCGGATATTAACAATACCCAAACCATATGGCTTTTAACAAACATATCCAAATCCCAGTACTTCAACCCGATACTCACTAAAAGGAGAGCTCCGAAACTCCAAAGGAATATCCGCCATAGATGTTTTTTGAAAATATGTTCCCAAATATGTTCGCTTAAATAATGGTCAGGGACGGTTATAATTATAAGATTAGCTAAACCTATAAGAGAAACAAATGTTATCCTCTGCCAGTTCCATTCTTTAGGGCCTATTGTTCCGGATATAAACCCGTAAAGTATGCCTATTAACAAGAACAGCATTAAAAAACGGGATAAAGAGATATTCCTAAACTGATTAACTATTCCCCTTATATTAAAACACCTGCATTTATCCTCAGGATGTATCCCGGAATAACGGCATTCCCGGCAGGGTTTTATTTTCAACAGTTTATCAATAATATAAGCGGAAACAATCCCGATAATAAACAAAGTAAAGAACAAAATCAGGGCTTTACGGGGAAACATAGCCAGCATTACAAAAGATTCATCCCCGGAAGTAGCAAGCATTCCCCCTGTAACTGCTCCGAAAGAAATAAGCCCCCGGACATAAAAGGACACATTCATAAAAGCGCCTAAACAACCAGGGGTAGCTCCTAAAAAGGAGGACATAACATACTGCCTGAACAATCCTCCTTTTATTGCTCCCGACATTTTGCCTTTAGTCAAGACATTTAAATAATCAATGAACATCATCATCACAAAAACAAAAACAGTTACCATTAAAGCCTGTCTTAAATTATCTAATACAACCGCCATTCCTTTAACCCTCTCCTTTAGAAACCCGGGATCTTCGGAAATGCGCCCGCGCGCGGGCTTCAGGCTTAAACCTTAAATTCCCGGCCTGCTTTTATAAAAATAAAGTCATCTTTATACTCTTCCCTGAAGATATCCTGCGCCTGATGACCTGTACAATGAGTAGGGCCTGTCTTCTCAACCCCTAACTCTCTAAATCTGCCTGCTATGACTCTGACCTCTCTGTCTTCTTTATTCATTAAATGAAAACCTCCAAAAACAAAGTGGATATTCTCTTCAGGAAAAAGTTGTTTAACTCTTTCTAATATCCTTACAATCCCGGGATGAGAACACCCGGTAACTACAACATTGCCTCTTTGTGTTTTTACAATAAGTGATTGTTCCGGCATATCTTTGCCTTTATACCTGCAGGGAATTTCTCCAGTAGAAAATATATCTGGAATGATTTCTTCCGTTTCTCTTGATTCTATAACTTTAGCCCCTTTATCTTCCGCTTTCCGTTTGAACTCTCCGCTGAAATTAGGACAGGTATAAACTTTTATTCCCGGAACCCTGTCCAGCAAATCCCATAAACCGCCGGTATGGTCCCAGTGGTCATGAGAAATGACAACTGCTTCCAGCTTGTTAAAATCTACACCTAACCTTTCCATATTCGCTATTAACCATCCTCCCTTTTCTCCCGTATCGAATAACACTTTGTTCCCCACTAAAACAGAAAATCCCCATCCGGTATGAATGTCTTTAGTAATACTTTCCCTGTCAAAAATTGTTTTAAAATCCATCCGGCCTCCTTGTTCCTGCGATAATCACTCCCGCAATACTTTTAACTTAAACCTTCTTTGTCCCACCGCGGGAGTGTTAACATTCGCCATTTGCTCTTTGCTATTGACTATTAGCTATTAGCTATTAGCTATTAGCCATCTGCCATCCGCCATTCGCCCCTCAGGCCCGGAAGAACAAGATAAAATAATTCTCGCCAGGAAAATCAGTTCGAACTTGATTACAGCGATTATAAAAAGATTACAATAATAATGTCCCCTATGTTTTCGTAATCTCTATATAATCAGCCCTTAATCTCTGTAGTCATAGTCTCCATATGTTCAGTAGAAGCTAAAATGACATCTCCTACTTTACAGCCTATATGACGGGCAATGACAGGGCACTTAGCCATAAAGAGAAAAAACACCAGCCTTTTAGCATTGGACAAAGCTTCAAAATTCCCCTGCCCTTTGCTTATGACCATATCCGCTTTATTATATATTGACAAGAAGGCCTTTGAACATAATTTAAGCACCGTTCCCGGAGAATCCAGTCCCGAGGAAATAATTTCAGCGGATCTATCAATCCCGCAAAAACGGGCATCCGCGTATAAAGCGTCGTTAATAATAGGCTTCCCTTTAACCGCGTAAACAACCTCTTTATCCTTATAAATTCTCTTTATCTCTTCTATCAAGATCCGGTCAAATACTACTTCTCCGGCATTATCGGCTAAATACAGAATAGTATCAGATTTCTTTAACTCTGATTTAAACTTAGAATAATCAAATACTGCCTTCTTTTCCCTTTTAATTGTCTTATTCTCTTCATTCAAGATCTTTGTTATTTCAGAATGGACATCTAAAGAATTCTTTACTCCATAATCAATAATGTTTCCGCTGACAGCTAATTCAACCGCGGTAAGAAGCCTATCAGGAGAAGAACTGACTCTCTTTTTCAGCCGGCCGTAAATGCTGAGAGCTAATTTATTGCTTTTCTTCTTTATCTCTGAATATGGGTCTCTTCTCCTGGTTATCTTTCTGACCAATCCGTAAATAATCCGCCCCATCTCCGGAGGAGACGATGTTAAAGAAAGATTAGGCAGCTCTTTAGCCAGTTCATTTAACACTTTCTTTTGAACCTTAACATCTGCTCCGGAAATTCTTGAAGCCTCAAGAGCCTGGCTGAAAAAACAAGGGATACAGTCTAAATATGTCTTCATTTCTAAATAATACGGGATTAAATCTCCAACACAAAACAATTTAGCAGTTTAACAATATATCAATCTGTTATCTTCCCCCTCCGCCTCAAGGTATCTCCCTTACTTACAGGCTCAACTTTTATATGTTCTGCTTTATAAACAGAAATAGTATTCAGCCCCTTAAAATATCCTTCTATAACATCTAATTCTCCCTTAGATAAAGGGCTAATTCCACAAGGCCTCAAAGGAGTATTAATCTGCACTTCGTCAGGGTTAATTTCTTTCGCTATTTCGGCTATACTACAAGCGGTATGCCTATTTTGAGAAATAAACATAACCTGCAAAGCCAATTTACCTTTATATATCTTTCTAAACTTCTTCAAAGCTTCAACTACAACATCAAATTCTATCGTTTCAATAGGGTTATTGACTGCTTTAAAAATATCCTTTGAAGGAGCATCAAGCTTAGCTATAACAAAATCCGAAGACATCAAATCGCGCTGGACATCTTTCCTGTCTATTAAAGAAGAATTGGTTATTACAGCTATCCTCTCTTTTCTTGTTTTCTTTATTTCTTCTATCATCTGCCCTAAATTCCCAGCTAAAGTAGGCTCGCCTGACCCGGAAAAGGTTATATAGTCAATATGCAATTCCGGCAAAGAATTAATTTCTTCTATAACCCCGCTGACAGGAATAAAAACTTTCCTTTCACTGCTGAAAAACTTTGTCCGGCCTATCTGGCAATAAACACAGTCAAAACTGCATATCTTTTCTTTCTGAGACACAGGGTCAATCCCCAAAGAACTTCCCAGTCTCCAGGAAGGAACCGGCCCATATATATACTTATAATCTTCTTTTCCCATTTATAACCTCTCGTCAATTTCCCCGTCAGGCATCATATTATCAGGATGATAAACGCCTTCATTTTCCAACTTTCTCCTGACGCAGAGAGAATAATCACCCTTACAGTAATTTTCTATCCACTTTTTGTCTATCCTGCCCTGTTCATAAAATCTTTTAAGAGGGCATGCATAAAACCAGTTACAAACTCTTTCCTGAACCATTCTTCCTTAAATAGAAAGTGATATTATCTATTATCTCATTCATAACACCGGCTGTTTTAGATTCCTTCATAGAATCAATAAAGGGCTTTCCTGAATCTCCCAATCTCACCATCTCAGTCTCAATGGGGATCTTGCCTAAAAAAGGAACGCCTAAATCAAGAGAAGCTTTCTCTCCTCCTCCTGCACTAAACAAGTATATTTCCTCCTGACAGCGGGGACAGGTTAATCCGCTCATATTCTCAATTATCCCTATGATAGGTATTTTCAATTCTTTCGCGAAGAAAAAACTCTTCCTCGCATCTAAAACAGCGACATCCTGCGGAGTGGTAACTATCACCGCCCCGTTCAAGTCCGGAATAAGCTGACAGGCGCTTAGAGGCTCGTCCCCGGTTCCCGGAGGAGAATCGATAATCAAGTAATCAAGCTCTCCCCAATTAACATCACTAAGAAACTGTTTAATGACTGTCATCTTAAGAGGGCCGCGCCAAATCACCGGCTGGTCGGGATTATCCAATAAAAAAGATATGCTTATTGCTTTCAATTGAGGAATAACTAAAACCGGTTCTATCCCTAAATTCGATTTCTCAAGTTTCTTCCCTTCAATACCCAGCATCTTGGCGATATTAGGGCCGTGAATATCTATATCTAAAATACCCACCCTGTTGCCCTTAGAGGCCAAACCATAGGCTAAATTCACCGCGGTTGTGGTCTTGCCGACTCCGCCTTTTCCGCTGATAACAATAAGCTTATTTCTAATCTTAGATAGGTTCTCTTTTAACCGTTTATCCTGCCCCGTCCTATCTTTGCCATCTGTATTCCGCATTATTTATGCCTTTCTTTATTCTTATTCAGGATAGGCCCGCCGCGCCTATTTTATATCTTTCTGTAAATTATGCCAGATTTCTGTGATATTTTCTTTTGTTTCTCCGTCAGAATATTCTATTATTGTTCTGCCTTCAACCATCGCCTTTACGATATTTTCATCAAACTTTATCTTTCCGGCAACCTGGATATTGTTACCGCGGCAATACTCTTCTATTTTCACAGTCATATCCTCATTCAAATCATACTTGTTTATAATCAATTTAACCTCAACATTAAAATGTATAGCTACTTTTATAACCCTGCCGGCATCATGCAGGCCGGAAAGAGTAGGTTCAGTAATTACCAGCGCCAAATCAACACCGGTAATAGAAGATATTACCGGACACCCTATCCCCGGAGATCCGTCTATGATTACCCAATCGGCATTCCTGTTTACAGCTATCTCTTTAGCTCTCTGCCTTACCAGCGAAACGAGCTTGCCTGAATTTTCCTCAGCTGCCCCAAGTTTGGCATGGACCAAAGGGCCAAACCGCGTATCCGATATAAACCACTCACCAGACGTATTCTCTCTCATCTCTATCGCCTGAACAGGACAGACAAACTTGCAAAAAGAACACCCTTCACAAGAAACAGGATCAACGGTAAAATCTCCGCTTATGGCAGAAAACCTGCAGACCTCTTTACATTTTCCGCAATGAGTACAAAGGTTCTTGTCAATAAAGGCTGTTACCCCGCTTTTAAATATGTGCCTCTCCCTTATCTCGGGATTGAGCAAAAGATGAAGGTCTGCCGCGTCAACATCGCAATCAGCCAAAACCTTGTTTTCCGCTAAAGAGGACAAAGCACCGGTAATGACTGTCTTACCAGTCCCTCCCTTCCCGCTTATAATAACTATTTGTTTCATTCTGCCTCAACGTAACAGTTCCTGATTGCAACTAATGAACTACCTCGCAGCAAGCTACGAGGTATCAAAAACTTTTCCAAAAAAGGAAACGCAGCAAGCCGCAGGGAATTAAACCATAGATCCTTCGACTCCCTTCGGCCGCTCAGGATCAATTCGGCTATAGACTTTTTCTTCGAAAAAGTCTAAGTCTCATTGATTAAAATTAAGCGCTGGCCCTATTATACGATAGTGCCTAATATGCTGTTTATCTTTTCATATAAATTTATGAAATTCTTCTTATACTCAGGCAAAGCTTTAACAATAGAAATACCTTTAGAATAAGCAGAAGCTATCTCTTTTCTAAAAGGTATTCTCATAAGCACACGGATATTTTCTCTCCGGCAGTAATCATCCGTTTTACTATCGCCTAAATCCGCCCTGTTAATAACAACCCCAAAAGGTATTTTTATTTCTCTCAACACTTCAACCGCAAGAATAAGGTCATTAAGCCCGAAAGGAGTAGGTTCAGTAACCAACAGGCAGAAATCGCTTCCCTGGACAGCTGTAATTACAGGGCAGGAAGTCCCCGGCGGGGCATCAATGATATTTGTTTTACCCGGCAATATATGCTTCTTTACCTCTCTTATAAGAGGAGGCGCCATTGTTTCGCCAATATTCAACATCCCATGAACAAAAGTTAGGTTTTCTTTTTTACCAGTCTCGACAAACCCTATTTCTTTATCTCTTTCTTTAATCGCCTGCTGAGGACAGAAATAACTGCAGGAACCGCAGCCATGGCAAAGTTCAGGAAATATCAGGACTTTTTTATTTACAACTGCTATCGCGTTATAAACACATACTTCTCCGCACTTTCCGCACCCGTCACATTTAGAAATTTCAACTTCAGGCACAGGAACAGAAACAGATTCCTTTTTATCAATCTCAGGATTTATAAAAATACGCGCATTGGGTTCTTCCACATCGCAGTCCAAAATCTGAACATCCGAAATTGACAAAGCAAGACTTGTTGAAATCGTAGTTTTTCCCGTCCCGCCTTTTCCGCTGGCAACTGAAATAATCATAAGTTACAAGTTAACCGGGAAAATGCTGTTGAGATCGCAAAATGCTCATAATGCCCGGCAGCCTAAATAGTTACATTAAACAGCGGTTGTACTAAAGAGTACACAGCATTTTCCCCTTAGGTAACCCCGACCT
>Ga0164318_10003544_pt1 | contig 14786 bp, 10 predicted proteins | sample GuaBasSedimGuay9_FD_113734 | JGI IMG/M metagenome (GOLD analysis project Ga0164318, IMG submission 113734) | Subseafloor sediment microbial communities from Guaymas Basin, Gulf of California, Mexico - Guay9, Core 4571-4, 0-3 cm | ecosystem: Environmental > Aquatic > Marine > Hydrothermal vents...
CAACGAATATCAAAATATATATAAGCAGCTTATTGAAAAGCGAAAAATTGTTCTAACTGCACATGCCAGTCCCGATGGAGATACAATAGGCTCTTGTCTTGCGCTTTATCATTATTTAATTCAGTTTGGTCATCAAGTTAAAATAATTAGTCCAAATGTGGCTCCTAAATTTCTACAATGGATTTCCGGTTATGAGCAAATTACAATTTACGATACTCATCCGGGTATTGCCAAGCAAGAGATAGATGAAGCAGAGTTTATTTTCGCCGTCGATTATAATGCTTTTCATCGTACTGGTGAAGGGATGAGTATTCTATTGGAGAATGCATCTGCCGTTAAATTTATGATAGATCATCATCCAAATCCGGCGGATATTTTTGAAGCGAAAATTTCAGATACTTCGGCAAGTTCTACTGCTGAATTGATTTTCCGCTTTATTGAGGATTTGGGGCAATTAGAAAAGATAAATAAGGAGCTTGCAGAGAGCTTATACGTTGGACTTCTTACAGATACAGGATCATTTAGCTTTTCTATAAATAGTGATAAACCATACATTATAGCTGCCTTTTTATATAATACAGGTATAGATATTCAGGCAATTAACCAACGTATTTATAGTGCTTTTACAGAAGGACGCTTACGTTTGACTGGTTATGCAATAAGTGAAAAATTAGTCGTAAATAATGAATTGCGTTTTGCTTATATTTCTTTAACAAAAGAAGATCTAAACCGTTTTGATCACCAAAATGGTGATACTGAAGGCTTGGTAAATTATGCTTTAGGAATTGAAAATATAGTAGCTGCTGCATTATTAACCGAAAAAGATGATAAGATCCGTCTTTCCTTTCGCTCAAAATCAAGTTTTGCAGTTAATAAAATTGCAAATGAATATTTTGAGGGTGGAGGTCATAAAAATGCGGCAGGTGGTAATAGCTTTCTTTCTATGCAGGAAACGATAGAAAAATTAAATAAAATTATTACTCAGTACAAATCCGAAATAAATGCAGTTCAGTTATAATTTATCGAAGGTAATTATCTATACTTTGTTTGTGTTATTTTTTGTCGCTTGTAAAGATGATACTGTTAAGAATAAACAGCAGCCTGTTAATTTAGCTGAAATTGAGGAGCAAATGCTGAAGGTTAATACTCAACTGGTTGCTATTGAGGATGAAAGCATTAATAAGCTTATTGAAAGTAAAGCTTGGAAAATGGAGGAAACAGGAACCGGATTACGTTGGATGATCATTGAGAAAGGGAATGGAGAAAAAGCTCAAATAGGTAAAATAGTTAGTTTGGAATATAAAGTATATTTACTTTCTGGTCAGCTAATTTATTCTTCTGAAAATACAGGACTTAAAATTTTTGAGCTTGGACATGGAGGGGTAGAAACGGGTTTGGAAGAAGGGATTTTATTTTTAAAATTAGGCGATAAAGCTCGATTTATCTTACCTTCGCATCTTGCATATGGCTTGCAGGGTGATGGACAATTAATTCCCGCAAAAGCAAGTTTAATATATGAAGTTAAATTAATTGATTTAAAATAGAATGGATACAATTGCTTGGAAAAAATGGAGAGTTTTGCTGATAATTTTAGCTTTTAGTAGCATAATATTATCATCCTGTAGCTATTTTGGTGATTATCCGGGTTTTAAAAAAACAGATTCGGGTTTACTCTATAAATTTCATGAGAAAAACGATGGAAGAAAAGCCAAAGTAGGTGATTATATTACCATTGAGATGCGTTATAAAACAAACGAAGATTCCCTGCTTTTTGATGGAAATGGTAAAACAATACCTATAGAATTAGTAAAGCCTGTTTTCGCAGGTGATATTAACGAAGCATTGTCGATGATGAGTAAGGGTGATAGCGCAACTTTTGTTATTAGAGCTGATTCTTTCTTATTGAAGAATGCGTTTTTAACACGATTACCGGATTTTATTGATGATAAAAGCCGAATTATTTTTGATATACGTATGCGTAATGTACAGTCCTTAGAGGAGTTAGAAAGGGAAAAAGAATTAATCCGAATAGAAGGCTTGAAAAATGAAGAAGAAGCAATAAACACTTACATTTTGGAAAATAATATTTCTGTTAACCCCGACATTAATGGTCTTTATTTTGTACCTATTCGTAGGGGAACAGGAAAGCAAGCAATGGCAGGACATCGTGTAAGTGTTCATTATACAGGGAAATTTTTAGACGGTACTGTATTTGATTCTTCTTATAGTCGAGGTAAGCCCATTGAATTTGAATTGGGAAGAGGTTATGTAATCACTGGCTGGGATCAAGGTATTTTAAAAATGAGAAAAGGCGGAAAGGCTTTATTGCTTATCCCTTCTGATATAGGGTATGGCAAAGGTCGTGGTCAGATACCGCCATATACCCCATTAGTGTTTGAAGTAGAATTAATTGATGTAAAATAATAATAAAATAAACAAAATGAACTGGAAAATTTTAAAAACAAGTGGATTTTTGCTCTTTCTTGTAACCTTTTTTGTGGGATGTAACAATCCACATCCCGATTTTAAAAAAACTGATAGTGGTATTTATTATAAGATAATCAGCAGGGTAGATTCATTAAAAGATATTAAAGCCGACAGTGGTAAGTTTTATATTATGGATATGAATTATGGTACTGCCGATTCTGTTATTTTCAAAAGCGTGCAGAGTCGTGAAAAAATTGTGAAAATGCCTTTTCGCGAGAAAGTTTTTGATGGTGATGTGTGGGAAGCTCTTTCATTGCTAAGTAAAGGAGATAGCGCTCAGTTTATTATTCGTGCCGATTCATTTTTCTTAAAAACCACACGTGCTCCTCAAGTACCTGAAATCTTTAAAGAAAAAAATGAAGTTTATTTCTTTATAAATCTTAAGGATATTAAGACCAAAGAAGAAATGGAAGCTGAGCAAGCCGCTTATGCTAATGCACGTCGTATTGCAGAGCAGATAGAAGTTTCAAAGTTTAAAGCTGATCAAAAATGGACGGGAAAAGCTTTAGAAAGTGGCTTGGAGATTAAAAAGATTAAAAAAGGAAAAGGTCGTAGAGTGAAAGAAGGTGAGTTTATAACTTTCGATTTTGAAATTAGATTTTTAGACGGAAAGCTTGCATATTCTTCTATTGAGTCTAATCGTCCGGCTTCTTACGAATATGGTAAACGGTTTGATACCAAAGGTTTAATGGAAGCTTTGGGAACTATGCGACAAGGTGATGAGGTTGAACTTCTTATTCCTTCTTCTTTAGCTCTTGGTGAAAAAGGACGTCCGGGGATGGTTGAACCATATACCGCATTACATTATTTTGTTCGTTTAACAGATGTTAAAACAAAAGCAGAACATGAGGCTGAACTTGAAGCAAAACGTAAAAATGAAGCTGCAAAACTAGAGGCTGCTCGTTTACAAGAAGCTTCTGTTTTGGCAAAATATATTGCCGATAATGAAATTACCGTTGAGCCTACAGCTAGTGGATTGTACTTTATTTCTACTCTTGAAGGTGATGGTGAACAGGCCGTTGCAGGAGATAAAGTCAAAGTACATTATACTGGTACTTTATTAGATGGAACTAAATTTGATTCTTCTGTTGACAGAGGCCAAGCTTTTGAGTTTGTTCTTGGACAAGGAAAAGTGATTAAAGGATGGGACGAAGGAATTGCAATGATGAAAGTTGGAGGAAAAGCTACACTTATTTTACCTTCAAGCATTGCCTATGGTGAACGTCAAGCGGGAGCTTTGATTAAACCTTATTCTCCCTTAAAGTTTGATGTTGAATTACTTGATATCATTAAAGAATAAGATATATTTGGAATTTTGTAAAAGGCGTATTTCTTATTAGAAGTGCGCCTTTTTAAATATTCAGCTTCTTTACTTTTTCTAAATATGCAGAAATGGATTTAACAAAAGAACAAAAAAAACAGCTTTTAAATAAGTTATTAGGTTTTATATCAGATCATAAAAATCAATTATTCGATGAGATAATACAATACCGTACTCGTTATTTGACGGTTGTCTTGGAAGATATTTATCAGCCTCAAAATGCAAGTGCTGTTTTAAGAACGGCAGATTGCTTTGGTATACAAGATGTTCATATTATTGAAAATAGAAATGAGTATATAATAAATCCTGAAGTTGCTTTAGGTGCATCAAAATGGTTAACACTACATCGTTATAATGAATCTGAAAATAATACATTAAAAGCTATACAAAAGCTTAAAGCAGAGGGTTACAGAATTGTTGCTACTTTGCCGCATACTGATGATATTATGTTGTCGGATTTAGATATGGATAAGAAAACGGCTTTATTTTTCGGAACAGAATTAAAGGGTTTATCGAAAGTTGTTCAAGAACAGGCAGATGTATTTGTAAAAATTCCTATGTATGGGTTTACCGAAAGTTATAATATTAGCGTTTCGGCTGCTTTATGTCTTCAGGAATTAAGCAATAAAATGCGAACAGAAGATATTGATTGGAAATTAAGCGAATCGGAAATCTTGGATGTAAAGTTAGATTGGGCTCGTGCTGTTGTTAAAGAAGCTGATAATGTAGAAAAAACATTGTTTAGCAAATAATTTAAGATTTTTTAAGGGAAAAATATGGACTTTTAGCGATTCTGATTGTGAATACACTTGACTATTCGTTATTTCTAATTACCTTTACTTTTTGTATTTATATTAAACGAACTATGCTATGGGAAAAGGAGATAAAAAAACTAGAAGAGGAAAAATTATAATGGGTTCTTATGGAGTAAGAAGACCTAGGAAAACTGAAAAAGCTATAGTTATACCCAAAAAAACTAAAAAAGCAAAAGTTGTAAAAGAAGAGGCTTCGGCTAAAGAAGTGGTTGCTAAAAAAGTTACGACTAAGAAAGCAGTTACTAAAAAAACCTCTACTAAGAAAACCGTTGCTAAAAAAGCTCCTGCCAAGAAAACTACAGCATCAAAAACTACTAAGGCAGTAAAAAAATCAGTAGAAAAAGAATAAGTCTTTTCAACAAATGTTAAAAAAGCCATTCGCCTACCGGCGAATGGCTTTTTATGTAATTGACATTTCTTTATACTGAACCTGAGTAATAATTATTCTTAACTAATTTTTACCTGAATATCACTAAATTGGCGGACTCCGACTAGAAATTCTTTAGGATTAACCTTTAATTTAGATGGTCGTAATGTTAGCCGTTCTTCATTATCAATAATATGAAAATATACATTGGCTTTTCCTGGGTTGTTTATTGCAAAGCTACTTATATCATGAGCTATTTTGCCTGAAATAGATGTAAGAGGAATACCTAAGTCTATTTTGCTTACATACTTATTAAAAACATCAGCAAGTAGTTCTAATTGGATAATTTTTAATTCGTAGTCATCAGTGTCTTTTTTCCACTTTGGCTTTTTAACTTGTGCCTTGACTAATAAAAATTGTCCCATTCTATCTAGTAAGTCTTTGTGTTTTTCAAATTCTTCACCAAAGAGGGTAATGTTAGTACTTCCGGAATAGTCTGTTATTTGAAAAGAGCCAAATGGTTTTCCTGTTTTTGTAATTTTGTTTTTATCGGCAGGAGAAGTAATAACTCCGGCAAATGTAATTGATTGCTCTTTAAACTTGTTTAAGTTATTAGCAAAGGATCCAATTTTTTGATTAGTGAAGTGATTGATTTCTTCCCGAAAATTATCTAAGGGATGTCCTGTTAAATAAAATCCAACGACATCTTTTTCTCTTGCAAGTTTTTCTAACTCAGGCCATTCTTGAACTATAGGAATATTAGGATCGGGGAGTTCAACTGAACCTAAATCGCCAAACAGACTAACTTGTGATGAGTTTTGTTCATCTTGATATTTATGACCAAAGCTAATTACTTGTTCCAAGAAGTTTAGATTATTATCCGATTCTCTATGGAAAAAAGTAGCACGATTAATATTTTCAAAATCATCGAAAGCTCCTGCCAATACCATTGATTCTATGCTCTTTTTATTTACAGCTCTAAGGTTTATTCTCTTTACAAAATCGAAGATATTATTTAGATTTCCATTTTTTTCACGTTCTTCAATCAAGCTTAATACGGCAGCTTCGCCAACACCTTTAATAGCAGCCAATCCAAAGCGAATATTCCCTTGTTTATTAACTGTAAAATTAGTGCGTGATTCGTTAATGCTTGGTCCTAAAACCTTAATTCCCATCCTGTTACATTCGTTAATGAAAAAAGTAACTTTATCAATATTATTCATATTGTTGCTTAAAACAGCAGCAAGGAATTCTGCGGGGTAATTGGCTTTAAGATAAGCAGTTTGAAAAGAAACATAAGAGTAGCAGGTAGCATGTGATTTGTTAAAAGCATATTTTGCAAATGCTTCCCAGTCAGACCATATTTTTTCAATTACTGTATCAATATCTTTGTTAGTCTCTTTACATTCTTTTACAAATTGGGGATTTGCCTTACAACCATCGACAAATAGAACTTTTAATTCATCCATCATCGACTTTATTTTCTTTCCCATTGCTTTTCTTAAAGAGTCGGACTGACCACGTGTAAAACCGGCTAATTTTCTGGAAAGAAGCATAACTTGCTCTTGATAAACAGTAATACCGTATGTTTCTTCAAGATATTCTTGCATCATTGGCAAGTCATACTTTATTTCTTCTATACCATTTTTCCTCTTTGTAAATTGTGGGATATATTCCATTGGACCGGGACGGTAAAGCGCATTCATAGCTATCAGGTCTTCAAACTTATTGGGTTTGAGTTCTTTTAAATGCTTTTTCATTCCGTCAGATTCAAACTGAAATAAGCCGGTTGTTTCTCCGTTTGAATATAATTCGTAGGTTTTAGTATCCTCTAAGTCAACATTATTGATATCTACATCAATACCTTTAGACAGTTTAATATTTTCGATTGCATTTTTAATAATGGATAAGGTTTTTAATCCCAAAAAATCCATTTTCAACAGTCCAATATCTTCTACATGTTTTCCATCGTACTGCGTTACATATGTTAGTTCCGAATCTTTTGCGGTGCTTATGGGAATGTAGTTTTCAAGATCATCTTTTCCAATAATTATACCGCAAGCGTGAGTGCCTGTATTCCGAACAGAACCTTCAAGTTTTTCGGCATATTTTAGAACTTTGGCAGCATCTGTTTCCGACTCTTTTATAGTACGTAATTCTTTAACTTCTTTAAAAGCATCTTTAAGATTTACTCCCGGTCGTTCGGGAATAAGTTTAGCTATTTTGTCGGTTTCTGATAGGGGGTATTGTTGAACTCTTGCTACATCTCGTATAGACGATTTGGCTGCCATAGTACCAATGGTAACAATATGAGCAACTCTTTTTTCGCCATATTTATCAACTACCCATTTTAATATTTTTGATCGTCCTTCATCATCAAAATCAATATCAATATCGGGCATAGAGATACGATCAGGATTTAAAAACCGTTCGAAAAGAAGGTTATATTTTAGAGGGTCTATTTCTGTAATTCTGAGTGAATATGCTACTGCTGATCCTGCTGCCGATCCACGTCCGGGACCTACTATTACTCCCATATCTCTGGCAGCTTTTAGGAAATCCCAAACAATTAAAAAGTAACCCGGGAATCCCATTTTTTTTATGGTGCTTAACTCAAAATCAAGACGCTCAATTATTTCCGGTTTTAAATCTTTTCCCCAACGTAAATAAGCTCCTTCATAAACAATATGTCGCAGATATTCATTTTCATCATCAAAATCATCCGGTAATTTAAAATCGGGCATAATGGGTTTTTTGTTGAGATCGTAATATTCTACTTTGTCAACAATTTCCTTTGTATTAGCTAAGGCTTCCGGGAAATCAGAGAAAAGGGCTTTCATTTCATCTTGAGTTTTAAACCATTCTTGCCCTGTATATTTCATTCTATTTTTATCACTCAGGTATTTTCCCGTGCTAATACATAATAATCTGTCTTGAGCTTCTGCATCTTCTTCATTTAGGAAGTGAACATCATTGGTGGCAATAATTTTTATATTATTCTTTTGCCCTATTTCTACAATTTTATGATTAACAAATACTTGGTCGTTATAAACTTTCTCATTTATTTCGGTATTCTTACTCTTATGTCGCATAATTTCAAGATAGAAATCATCACCGAAAATACTTTTATACCACAAAGCTGCTTTTTCAGCTTCTTCAAAGCTGCTATTCATAAGCTTTTGAGAAATTTCTCCACCTAAACAAGCAGAAGTAGCAATTATTCCTTCATGATATTTTTCTATTAACTCCTTATCAATTCTTGGCTTATAATATTGTCCTTCTAACCAAGCTAGAGAAACCATTTTCATCAGGTTATGATAACCAATTTCGTTTTTAGCTAATAATATTAAATGCCAGCCTGAGGCATCTTGTTTTCCTTCCTTTTTTGCTCTCCCTCTGTGAGCAACATAAGCTTCGCACCCAAGAATGGGTTTGATGCCTATTTTAGTCATTGTTTTGTGAAACTGTTTAACCCCGAACATATTGCCATGGTCAGTTATTGCAACTGCTTCCATATTATCGGCTTTGGCCTTTTTTGCCAGTAAATCTATATTTGTTGCACCGTCTAATATAGAATACTGAGTATGTACGTGTAAATGAGTGAAAGTGTAATTGAGAGGCTGCTCTATGCTTTGAAAATTCCTCAGATTCTCTCTTGGAATACTATCTTCTTGTTTTGTTTTAGTATCACTATCTTTAAGATCTTGGGGATTATAAGGCTTGGTATTGAGGCCAATAGCTTTAATCGGTTTTGGATTATGTGTTTTAAATGTATTTAACTCTTCATCTTCAAATCCAATTTTTTCTTTTGGAATAACTTGCAAACGAATTAGTTCCAGAAAACAACGTGCTGTTGCTTCTACATCTGCTGCAGCATTGTGTGCCCCACTAAACTTATCTCCAAAGAGTTTTTCGTGTAATTCTTCTAGTTTTGGCCACTTAAATCCACCACCACGACCACCCGGTAGAGCACAATATTCTGTTGAATCATCTTTTGTATCAAGAGATTTCCTGCGGTGAAGCTCTGTATTTATTTTTTTTCTGACAAATTCTGCACCTAAAACATTAATGTCAAAATCTACATTATGTCCAACTATATATATGCATTGTTCAAGGGCTTTATTAAACTCTTTTAAAACAAAATCTAAAGCAACACCCTGCTTCTCTGCACGCTCTGTTGTAATACCATGAACTTTTACAACAGCATAGGGTATTTCGTAATTTTCGGGTTTAATAATGAAATTTTTAACTTCGATAAGCTTCCCTCTAACATCATGTAATTGCCAGGATATTTGTACCATACGTGGCCAATTGTCGGTGTCTTTATAACTTGCTTTATAGTTCTTGGGAAGTCCTGTAGTTTCGGTATCGAAAATTAAAAACATAGGTTTTTTTGGATTAAATGAGTAAACAAAAATAGATAAAAAGAATAATTTTTTGGACGATGTTAATAAGTTAATAGGAAGTTGTTTTTGTTGTTATTGATGGAATTTTTGTGATGAAATATCAAGAGGAGGTTTTTCTGTGAAACTCAAATTTCAATAATGCTTGTATTGTTGATGTTGATAATGAATTCATTAATTTGTCTATTTTTGTCGCTAATATTTTTTAATTATTTTATAATGAAAAAACTTTATGCTGTTTTGTTAGGTGGTAAAATTAGAGAAGAGAACCTGATGGAAGATCATCAATTGGTTTTTGTAGTTGCTGAGAATGAGAAGGATGCCAGAAAATCAGCCAAATTAAAATGGCCGGAAGCTGAAAGTATTCATATAGATGGAACTCAGCATATTAGGATAGTAGATGGGTATCAGATTAAAATAGAAAGAAGTGATAATGCCGATGATAAATCGGAGATAAATAATCAATACTCAATTTAAAATTATATGGGATTACAACATTATTTTTCAAGTGATCCGGATAAACGAGCAAGGTTTATCTTTAATTTTATAGCTCCAATATATGGTATGTTGGGTACTTCTGTGGAGCGCAATTTCGAAAGCTCTATTGATATTTTAGAAAACTATATTTCTGTCGAAGGAAAAGATGTGATGGATATTGGTACAGGAACAGGAGCTTGGGCAGCTAATTTTAAAAGTAGAGGTGCATCTAAGGTCGTTGGTGTTGATTTTGCCGGTAAAATGTTAAATCAAGCAAAAAATAATTATCCAAATATGGAATTTCTTCAGGGTGATGCCGAGAATTTAGAGCAATTTGCCGACAATTCCTTCGATATTGTTACTGCATCTTTTGTGCTGCATGGTGTAAAAGAAGACAAGAGAGCTAATATGTTGCGCGAAATGTATAGAGTATCGCGTAAGCATATTGTTATTCATGATTTTATTGGAGAAACGCCACTATTTGTACGCCTTTTGGAGTTTATGGAACGAAGTGATTATAAATTCTTTAAGCAAAACTTTTGTAAAGAATTGGAATTGCATTTTGGTAATGCAAAAAAAATATCAACAAAATCGGGGGTGGGGATTTATATTGCAGAAAAACAAACTTAGCCTCTTTTGTCTAATTCCTTTTGAAAAAGTTCAACAAACCAAGCAGGAGCACGTAATGGGCGATACGTTTCTTTATCTATAAAAGCTAAAGCGTTTTCTCCGGTATTTATTTTTTTCCCGGCTTCGTTATATATTTCATAAAAAAATGTGATTCTGGCTTTGGGTATTTCTTTTATAATCACCTTAATAGTTAGTAAATCATCGTAAAAAGCAGGAGAGTAGAAGCGCATATTTTGATAAATCAATGGCATAACAACACCTCTTTCTTCAACTTCTTTATAGCTTAATCCCATTTGTTTTATGGCAGCTGTTCTTCCAACTTCGTAAAAAGTAGCATAATGTCCGTTATATACAAATCCCGATGGATCAACTTCGGAATAGCGTACACGTAAGGTTGTAGTAAAATCAAGCATCTTATAATTTTTAGTCAAATGTACATTAATTTTATTATTAGTTGAATTATTAAAGGGATAAAAATTAGTGAGAAGTGGATTTTTAAAGTAGACATTGTTAGTGTGTAGTCGTATCAAATAAATACATTATCATTTTTAATATAAATCTCAATTTTCACTTTGTAATTGCGTTGAAAATCAATTGATTTGGAATTTCAAAAAACACTTATTATTGGTTGTTAAATCAATAAAAAATATTTACTTTTGCAGCCCGATTCGAAAAAAGTTTAATTAATTGATTATTAACCCGGTTGGTGAGTTTGTGTAATTGGGACAAGGACATTAACCACAGTGTGTCGATAGACATAAAATCACATATGAGTGAAGAACAAAAAAAAGTTGAAGAAACAGCAGAGAATGTTGCTGAAAATCAGGAAGTAACAAAAGCTGAAGCAACTGAGGCTACAGAAGAAGTTAAGGCTGAAACCAAAGAAGAAGTTAAAGTCGAAACTAAAGAAGAAGTTGCAGCAGAAGTTAAAGAGGAAGTTGTTTCTGAAACAAAAGAAGAAAAAGTTGAAGAAGAATTTGACTGGGATTCTTTTGGAAAAAAACAAGAAGTTTATACTAAAGCAGAACGCGAAAAATTAGAAAGTGCTTATACTGAGACTTTAAAATCAGTAAATGAGCATGAGGTAATTGATGGTATTGTTGTTGGTAAAAATAATCGTGAAGTAATTGTTAACATTGGCTTTAAATCTGATGGTGTTATTTCTTTATCTGAATTGAGATATAAAACAGATTTAAAAGTTGGTGATACTATAGAAGTATATGTTGAAAGTCAGGAAGACCTTAGCGGACAGTTAATTCTTTCTCACAAAAAAGCACGTACACTACGTTCTTGGGATAGAGTAAATGCGGCTTACGATAATGACGAAATCATTACAGGTTTTGTTAAGAGTCGTACAAAAGGTGGTTTAATTGCAGATGTATTTGGAATTGAGTCTTTCTTACCTGGTTCTCAAATCGATGTTAAACCTATTCGTGATTACGATATTTACGTAGGTAAAAATATGGAATTCAAAGTTGTGAAAATCAACCACGAATTTAAAAATGTTGTTGTTTCTCATAAAGCTCTTATCGAGGATGAATTAGAAGCACAAAAAGCTGAAATTATTGCTAAACTTGAAAAAGGTCAAGTACTTGAAGGTATCGTTAAGAATATTACTTCTTATGGTGTATTTATTGATCTTGGTGGTGTTGATGGTTTAGTTCATATTACTGACTTAAGCTGGGGTAGAATTAATCATCCTGAAGAAGTTGTTAAATTAGATGAAAAGATTAATGTTGTTATTCTTGATTTCGATGAGAATAAGAAACGTATTGCATTAGGATTGAAACAATTAACTCCTCATCCTTGGGATGCTTTAGATACAGAATTAAAAGTTGGTGATAAGATTAAAGGTAAAGTTGTTGTTATTGCCGATTACGGTGCATTTGTTGAAATTCAACCAGGTGTTGAGGGTTTGATTCACGTATCTGAAATGAGTTGGTCACAGCATCTAAGAACTGCTCACGACTTTGTTAAAATTAATGATGAAGTAGAAGCTGTTATTATTACTTTAGATCGCGAAGAGCGTAAAATGTCCTTAGGAATGAAACAATTAATTCCTGATCCTTGGACTGATATTAAGAAAAGATATCCTGTTAACTCTAAGCATAAAGCTACAGTACGTAACTTCACAAACTTTGGAATCTTTGTTGAATTAGAAGAAGGGGTTGATGGTTTAATTCATATTTCTGATTTAAGCTGGTCGAAGAAAATTAAGCATCCTGCAGAATTTACTAAGATTGGAGAAACTTTAGAAGTAGTTGTTATGGATGTTGACGAAGAAAACAGAAGACTTTCTTTAGGCCATAAGCAATTAGAAGAAAATCCTTGGGATGTATTTGAGACTGTATTCGAAATTAATTCTATTCAAAAAGGTACTGTTATTAGTGCTAATGATAAAGGTGCTGTAGTTGCATTACCATATGGTGTTGAAGGCTTCGCTCCATCTCGTCACGCTAAGAAAGAAGATAACAGCAACTTAAAAGTTGATGATGTTCTTGATTTTAAAGTTATCGAATTTTCGAAAGAGAATAAAAAAATCATTCTTTCTCATACTTTCACTTGGAAAGATGAAAAAACTGAGAAAACCGATACTCCTTCCAGAAAATCTTCTACTAAGTCTAAACGTTCGGCTGTTAAAAAAGTTAACGAAAGTAACGAAAGCACAACTCTTGGAGATATTGCAGGAGAATTAGGTGCATTAAAAACAGCAATGGAAAAATCAGAAAAGAAGAAGTAATTCTTTTTTCCGATTAATATTTTACGAGTCCCATCTTGCATTTGCGAGATGGGACTTTTTTTGTAATTTTTTAAAGCTTGATTTAATTAAAAATTCCCTGTTAACAAAATTAGGTTTTTTACTAATTTACGGTTTTATATCTATATAACTTCGCTTAAAACAAAATCAAAGTCTGATGCAAATTCATTTTATTGCCATAGGTGGAGCGGCAATGCATAATTTAGCTATAGCTCTGCATTTAAAGGGAAATATAGTTACCGGTTCCGATGATGAGATTTTTGAACCTTCAAAATCTCGTTTGGATAAATATGGTTTATTGCCAAAATCATTTGGATGGTTTCCTGAAAAACTATCTGTAAATACAGACGCCGTAATTCTAGGGATGCACGCAAGGGCAGATAACCCTGAACTTTTAAGGGCTAAAGAATTAAGCTTACCCATTTATTCTTATCCTGAATATTTGTATGAGCAATCAAAAAACAAAATTAGAGTGGTTATAGGTGGCAGTCACGGAAAAACTACCATTACCGCTATGGTATTGCATGTATTAGAAGAATTGGGCTATTCGCCCGATTATATGGTTGGCTCTAAATTAGATGGTTTTGAAGTTATGGTTAAGTTGTCTGATGAATCTAAGATAATGGTGTTAGAAGGAGATGAGTATCTGAGTTCGCCTATTGATCGTAGGCCCAAATTTCATCTCTATAAGCCTAATATTGCATTGTTGAGTGGAATTGCTTGGGATCATATGAATGTTTTTCCAACTTTTGAGAATTATAAAGAACAGTTTGCAATATTTATAAGTTTAATAGAAAAAGATGGAACATTAGTATTCTCTTCGAGCGATAAAAATGTGGTTGAACTTGCAAAAAATAGGAGGAAAGATATAAATGCGTTTGCTTATCACGAATGTGATTCAATTATAAAAGAAGGCAAAACATTTATTATTTATGAGGCTAAGCGATATGAATTACAGGTCTTTGGAAAGCATAATTTACAGAATATTAATGGTGCTCGTTATGTTTGTCAGGCTTTGGGAGTGAATCCCCCTGATTTTTTTAATGCAATAACTTCTTTTGCCGGCACATCTAATCGCTTAGAGCTTATCGGAAAGAATAAGAATACGGTTATTTATAAAGATTTTGCTCATTCTCCATCTAAATTAAAGGCAACTACATCTGCTGTAAAAGAACAGTTTGGTGATTATAAATTATTGGCTTGTATGGAATTGCATACTTTTAGCAGTTTAAATAAAGCTTTCCTTTCGCAATATGCCGGCGCTATGGATAAAGCCGATATCCCTATAGTTTATTTTAATCCACATACTTTGGAACATAAAAAGCTACCTTCAATTTCTGCAGATGAAGTAAAGCAAGCTTTTGATAATGACAATTTAATGGTATTTACAGATGCTTCTCAGCTTCAAGAATTTTTATTAACCCAAAAATGGTATAAAATGAACTTGCTTTTGATGAGTTCGGGAAATTTTGGAGGTATGAATTATAAAGCTTTAGCTGAAGATGTTTTGAACAGTACAGAGTCGAGA
>Ga0164318_10003545_pt1 | contig 14785 bp, 14 predicted proteins | sample GuaBasSedimGuay9_FD_113734 | JGI IMG/M metagenome (GOLD analysis project Ga0164318, IMG submission 113734) | Subseafloor sediment microbial communities from Guaymas Basin, Gulf of California, Mexico - Guay9, Core 4571-4, 0-3 cm | ecosystem: Environmental > Aquatic > Marine > Hydrothermal vents...
ATCGTAAGGACTTTTAAAGGGATGTCATACTCCTGTTTGTCTGATTTGTCCTGTTTATCTTGTCTGTTATGTCTATCTTGTCTGCCCTCTTTACCCTCTTCACCCTGTTTTGTTTTCAACCATATTTTAACAAATAATCATTATTCTATATGAATCTTTCCTTTTGATAAAAAATTTTGAACAGAACTATATATTCTCAATATTACTACCAGAATATGACAACAAAGAGTACAATGTATAAGATATATGGAGTGTGATGAAAATGAGAGATAGTGAGTTTGCAGGTAGATTTAGGAAAGTACCAGGTATAAAGGTTGAAGGAGCATATTTTTCTAATGGAGATGATGCCCAACGATATGTTGATTTGATAAAAAAAAGCAATGAAATCGAGCCCACCATGGAATCTTTGGGCTATACTTATTTTGCTGATCGAACACCACATGGAAATGTATGTCAGGAATTATTCACGAATCCTGAATTAACCGGTTATGATGTCGCTATGACTCCTTCTATTTTGCTCGAATCTATGCGAGTCGGTAGTTATAGAAGTCATTTTATCAAAGATAAAGGTGGGGACAGGGTCGACAAAGCCGAAATATTTGATATACTTAAGGAGGAATTACTGTCTCTCAATCAGTACAGTGGACCTATTTGATAATTATCATCCTACACTCTAAAGGGTGGGGATTTCTAGCAGCCGAAGTTTAAACTTTCGCTCACAAGAAATCCGCCATCTTTATATTTGGGATAGAGTGAGATTGATATGCAAGAAACATATCGGTTGGTTAATGCTCGCCTACATCCCGTGCCCAAAACGAATGATCTTGCATAACGAGTAGGCATTACCTGAAATGTTGCTGTTTTTAACGATCGGACACTTCCGAAACGACATCAGAAAGCCATTTAGTCAAGACCGCCCACAATAACCCAAAAAACATACCTTTATAAAACCTTACTCTCAACCTTTTATAAGGTATTGATGGGTCCCTCTCAAGTGTCTGAACCGCACGATGAAAAGATGACACCGCAATACTGAAAAGCCCGCATGCGTCAGTATCCTGAAAATAAAGGGATTCATTTGATGAAGCGATATGTTACGTGTGGGCAACATACTTAACGCTTAACAATTCAGGGAAGTACTGTGACAAACAACACATGCCTGGAAATGAAAGTAAAGACAGGCCAGCCAAAATTCAGAATAATCTCTGCCGGCAACCTCTTTCGTGTCGAGCTAAAAAGCAAACCCGAAAAAAATCAGGCAAATATTGAACTTATAAAAATGTTTACCAAAATACTAAAGACCCCTGTTAAGCTTGTTTCAGGCAGAAAATCAAAAAACAAGACAATAAAGATAGAATCCATGACCAAGATTCAGGTATTAGAAGTCCTAAAGGGCAATAAAGAAAATTCATAATCACACACAGATGTTTAATATGGTGGAAATAAAAAACAGATGAAATGACCAACAATATGATTACTCCAAATAAACACAAATTTCTTTATTACCGAGTATGTAAGTTCTTCTACCTGTATAGTTAATGTCATTACTAAATGGACAAACTTAAGACCAAGCCAAACGGCGTTAACTATATGGAAAAGTCATATCGTTCAAAATGTTATGACTTTTACCATGGTTTTTGTCATAAAACAAATACAAAAATAGGTGATTATCATGGCAAAATTAGCACAGACATCAGTAAAATATGTAATAAACGGAAGTTTCGATGCAGAGGGTATTGTCGAAAAACCCGATGTAATCGGGGCATTATTCGGACAAACAGAGGGCCTTCTCGGGGCAGAACTTGATTTGCGCGAACTCCAGAGGACAGGACGTATCGGGCGCATAGAAGTAATAGTAAACACAAAATCAGGGAAATCCACAGGACAGATAGTAATCCCTTCCTCACTTGACAGCACAGAAACCGCACTAATCGCGGCATCCCTTGAGACTATAGATCGCGTAGGCCCATGTAATGCAAAAATCAAAGTAATCTCTGTTGAGGACCTAAGAACTGTTAAACGGAAATATATTATCGATCGGGCGAAAACACTTCTATCAAGTCTGTTAAGCCAGGTTCCTGAAACCGCAGTTGTCGCAGAAGAGCTCATGCAGTCAGTAAGAAGCGCAGAAATAATAAAATACAAAGGCCTCTCTGCAGGAGTTGATGTCCCTACATCAGACAGCATCATACTCTGCGAGGGAAGAGCAGATGTAATAACACTCCTAAAACACGGTATCAAGAACGCAGTAGCAGTTGGCGGCACAGCCATTGCACCGGAAATCATCCAGATATCCAAAGAAAAAGAAATAACTGTCTTCACAGACGGTGATCGCGGCGGCGACATCATCATAAAAGAATTGAAACAAGTTGTAGATGTGGACTTTGTCGCAAGAGCACCTCTGGGAAAAGAAGTAGAAGAATTAACAAAAAAAGAAGTCTTCAAGGCGCTGCGCGAAAAAGTACCGGCAGATCTGGCACAGTTCCTAAAGCCCCTCGGAGCATCAAGGAGCCAAAACTCAAAGATGCCTCTGCGCACAGACAGAAGAGATACCACAGACAAGCCAATGCGCAGAGACACAAGAGACAGCCGTCCGCAAAGGACAGGCCGCTTTGAGCGAAAACCAACAATCACAAAAAAGCCTGTAATCTCTGATGAAGACAAATCGTTCTTCAAAGAACAGATGAACGACCTTGTCGGCACAAGAGCCGCAGCAATATACGACAGCGACAAACAGTTCGCAGGCCGCGTACCTGTAAAAGAGCTATCTACATCAATAAAGCAGGTAGAATCACCGGCAATAGTAGTGATGGACGCAGAACTGGATCAGGATCTGGTAAACATATGCGACTTAGTAGGTGTTTCAGCAATTGTCGGGACAAAGCAGAAAGGAAGCGTGCGCGCAAGAAACGCAAGCGTCCTGACCCTCGATGACCTGTAAACCAGAAAACAACATATACCAAGACAACACGCCAGGCACTATTCATCTAAATCGTGCAAATCAAACAGCATAATGCCTGGCTCCTTTACTTTCTCCTTATCCTTAAAACTTCTTGCAAAAACCACATAATATTCCTTTCTTTTTTCATAATTCCACTCAACATATTTTGCTTTCTCCCGCAGCCCGGCAATTATTTTACCTGCATCAATCTTATCCTGCCATTTACACTCGCAAAAAAGAATCTCCCTCGTCTTCTCATTCAATGCAACCAGATCAATTTCATAGGTATTCCTTCCCTTCTCTCCCCTAAACCGTCCCCATTGCCTGCCGATTCTATCAAAGAAAAACCCAAGTTTACCTGCACTATTTAATTTAATCATAACTTCCCTGCATACTCCCTCAAACCCAAAACCGAAAAAGGAATTAATATCGGTGCCTATCTTTTCCTTTATTCGTGCATAGTTCTTGATTTCATAATTGCTCATATCCCTGTAAATATATCTAAACCAGAACCTGAAAAAATTATCCTCTAAAAAATATCTTCCCTTTTTGCTCTTCAATGGCTTTTTTTCAGTTACAGGCACTTCTTTTACAACAATATTCAACACATTCACAAGATTTTCAATATACGGCGCTAAAGATGTCTCCTTTATTCCTGCATGCTCGCACATTTCTTTTGCCGTATTTTTACCCATCGATATGGCTGTAAGAATCGCATAATATGCCGGCACCTCCCGCCCGAACTCTTCCACCAAAATATCCGGGACTTCATCTTTCAGGGGTGCAAAATCCCTTAACATTAACTCGTCTATAGACGACCTCATGTCCTTGACATTGTGGTCTTTTATCAGGATATAATACATAGGTATGCCTCCATAAACAGAATAAAACTTAATCTGCTCCTCAATATCCGTTATTCCTGAATCTCTCAGGATACTTCTCACAGTATCAAAATTAAAAGGACGCATACTCAAAATATTATGTGCTCTCTTAAACAGCGGCGCCTTTTGTTCAACAAATATTTTTCTGATCATCCCGACAGAAGACCCGCATATTATAAGAAACAATTTCCCTCTATACATGTCCCATGCCTTCTGAATCTGGAAAATGATGCTGGGCACAACATTCAAAAACCACTGAAATTCATCTATCGCTACAATGATTTTCTTTTCTTTTGATACTTCAAACAGCACTTTCAAAAAAGAGTCCCACGAATCAATTTTAACATATTCCGGCAAAGAGAACTCAGAAGAAATAATCGATGAAAACTCAATAAGTAGCTCTGAACTTGTTTTTTTCGGGTTTACAAAAAAATACATTCCTTTTTCTTTACAAAAAAAATGACGAATCAACTCTGTTTTACCGACTCTTCTTCTTCCGCTCAGGACCAGCATAATTTTATGGTCATTGGAAATATTCTCTGCCATTTCAAGTTCTCTCATTTCTTTTTCTCTATTATAGAATTTCATAATCCTCACCGAAAAAAATCATTATAACAATAATAATTATAACAATAATAATCTTTATATATTTGATTGTTCCGGGGAACAGGCAAAATACTACAATCCCTATTTAAAATTAAACCCCAAAATATTCTCTATGGTACAAAAAGACCGCATTATGCGCCTGACCCAAAAACTGATACAGTCACCCTCAGAAAACCCACCCGGCAACGAGCACAAAACAGCAATGATAATAAAAAAAGAACTGGAAAACATAGGCATGAAAGTATCAGTCTGCGAATACGAAAAGGGAAGGCCAAACATAATCGCAATCCTGGAAGGAAAACCAGGGAAAACACTCCTTATAAACACACACACAGACACAGTCCCCGCAGGCACTGGCTGGAAATACTCCCCATTTGAAGGAAAAATAATCGACAACAAAATATACGGCAGAGGCGCAACAGACTGCAAAGGCAATACCGCATCATGCATCGAGGCAATAAGAAGCATAATAGAGGCAGGCACAAAACTAAACGGCACCCTCATCTACACTGCAACAGTAGATGAGGAAACAGGAAGCAAAGAAGGTCTGGAACCATTAATTGAAAAGAAAATAATAACCCCTGACGCAGCACTAATCGTAGACAGTGGCGACTTTAACATAGACATAGCACAAAAAGGCCTGATTCACTTCAAAATAACCACACACGGCAAAAAAGCCCACGGCGCATACCCTGATTTAGGCAAAAACGCAATCCTGACAGCATCAGACATAATCACAAAACTAAGAAAACTAAAACTAAAACACACATCTCACCCGCACCTCAAGCCTCCGACAATCAACATAGGAAAAATCCGCGGCGGCGACAAAATAAACATGGTCCCCGACACCTGTGAAATAAGCATAGACCTGAGATACCTTCCTGGCATGCAAAAAAACACAATAATTTCAGAAATAAAAACCGCAATAGAAACAATAACCGCCGACTACGATCTTGAAATCCTCTCATCAATTGCCCCATACGAAATAGACAAAAACAACCCCCTTGTAAAATGCGTCTATGAATCAACAAAAGAAATAAAGAAAGAAGCCCTGTACACTGGCTCAGAAGGCGCAACAATGGTCGCCCTATTTCAAAATACAGGCATTCCTGCAATAGCAACCGGCTTCGGCATAAAAGAATACATGCACGCAACAGACGAATACGCAAGATTGGACGACCTCACAGACGGCGCAAAAATAATCGAAAAAACAATCATAAAATATCTTGGAAAGGAGTGAAATATATGAAAAACTTACAGAAACTAGCAACAGACGTATCAGACACAATGGGAATATCCCAAAAAGAAAACCCCCACATAAAAAAAGCCATGCGCGACTTCGGCGCAAAATTCATAGACAGACTACTCACACAAAAAAAATTCAAAAAAGAAAACTACACAGGCAAAGAAAAAGAAATAATCGAAAAACTGAAACACCCCAAATACGGCCCACTGGTCTACGAGATCGACAACATCTGCCACACAAAAACAAAAATATCAGAAAACATAAGAATCCGCTATGTTGAAGGCTCACCCGAATGCTACGAACTTGCAAAACTCATCCGCACCATCTGCTTCAAAAGAGGCTGCCACTGCACAATAACCCCCCACGACACAGAAACAGACAAAGAATTCTACACAATAGCCCCAGACAACATCCTCTTTGAACTAAACCCCCTCTCAGTCGCCATAGTAAAAAACACAGACGTAAGCATCTCCATCGGCGACGAAAGCGACCCCAACTGGTCAAAAGGCTTTGAAAAAAGAATCGCCTATGGCTCAACCTCCTTAATGCAATTCAGAAAAATCTACGACCAGCAAAGCATCCGCGGCGCACTACTCGCACTCCCCGTAAAAAGAAAAGAAACCTACGTCCCACAAAAAAAATATAACGATATCTTCTACGAAAGCCTAACCGCAAGTTTTTCAGAAGAAATGAAAACCCTCATAGACACATACGAAAAAAAGCTAAAAAACAAAGAGCAGATAAGAATCACCTCAGACGATGGCACAGACATCACCTTCTCAATAAAGAACCGAAGAATCCTAAGAGACGACAATTACACAGTAGTCGACAAAAAACGAAACGAGATATACAACTTTCCCACAGGCGAAGTATTTGTAGCACCAGTTGAAACCTCTGCAAATGGAAAAATAACTTTCGACTACACAACCCCAAGAGGCTTCGGACTCATAGAAGACCTGACTCTAACATTCAAAGACGGCAAAGTAATCGACGCAAAAGCAAAAGGCGATGGCGCAAAGCGCTTCCGCAGCTTCCTCGACGTAAACACAGGCGAGAAAGACCGTATAGCAGAACTTGGCATCGGCTGCAACCCCAAAGCCCAGTTCGTAGGAACAACAATCGTAGATGAAAAAATATACGGGAGTATTCACATCGCAATCGGGTTCAATCTTGGTCCTTTCCACGGAAAAAATCTTGCATCATCTCATCTTGACATGATAAAAATGATGAAAGGGCGCAACGGCAACGTCTACGCTGACAACAAACTGATCATGAAAAACGGAGATCCTGTTTAAAACAAAGTGATCAAAACAACCCCTGCAATCATAATCAAAGCGCCCAGCAATCTACCCTTGACATCTTTCTCTTTGAAAAACAGCGCGCCCCACAAGACAGCGAACAAAGCATTTGTCCTTTTTATAGATATGACATAAGCGACTAATGTCATGCTTAGAGCGGTCATAATAAATATATGCATCATTGCTGTGAAAAATCCGATAGGCAAAAGCGCTTTTATATTATTTTTAACCTGCGCGGCGCAAGACTGAGATTTCAAAAGCATTACTGGTAAAAGTGTCATCGTTAAAAACAGGTTAAGGGATGCGGTCCAAAAGACCGGCGATGAGTTCATTACACCAATTTTATCAAAATTTGATGTTATGCTCCATATAAACGCCACACAAAGCATCAATCGCGGTCCTTTTTCGTGAAGTAATGCCCTGAATGGCTCAAAAAAACCATCGCGTCTCTTCTTAATATTCAGCATATACGCACCCGTAACAATCAAAATGATTCCAAGAACTCCGAATAGCCCCGGGAATTCACGGACAATAAGCGGCGAGGTAATCAGCAAAAACAGGGGCGTAAATGTAACCATAGGCACAGTAACAGACAAATCAGACAACTTCAGCGCCTTCATATAAAGTATTGTGGTAATAGTGTTTAATCCCCCGCTAAGGAGCAATGCACTCCAAAAACCATCTCCAATTACAGGAATCTCAACAAACAAAAGCAAAGACAAAAGAAAAGGCAGGGCAAAGAACCTCATAGACCATGCCGCAACATATTCATCGATGTTTTTAATGTTGTTGAGCGCTTTTTTAGAAAAAACATCCTTCATTGACTCAGAAAATGCACCCAAAAATGCAAACAAAATCCAGAGCATAATTGTCTAGGCACTTCATCATTTAATAAACTTAGTTGCTATAGCCCCAAAAACTACAGATGCATCCCCGCAAAACAATAACATATTTAAAAAAAGCGCAACAAGTACATCCAGAAACAAAAACGTGAAAAATCATGACAAACAAAAAAGTAGTACTGGCATACTCTGGCGGCCTTGACACATCTGTAATCCTAAAATGGCTTATCAACAAAGGGTACAAAGTAATCTGCTTTGTTGGAGACGTAGGACAAATTGAAGACTTCAAAGAAGTAGAAAAAAAAGCTCTGCAAACAGGGGCAACAAAAGTATACATAGAAGACCTGAAAGAGGAATTCATTACAGATTTCATCTACCCTGCACTTCGCGCAAACGCAATCTACGAGGGAAGATACCTTATGGCAACATCACTTGCAAGACCCGTACTTGCAAAAAGACAGCTTCAGGTTGCAGCAAAAGAAAACGCACAATACGTAGCTCACGGCGCAACAGGCAAAGGAAACGACCAAGTAAGATTCGAACTCACATACTACGCCCTAAATCCCGAGATAAGAGTCATCTCACCATGGAAAGACCCCGTATTCCTAAACGAATTCAAAGGAAGAACAGACATGCTAAACTACGCACAAAAATACAATATCCCTGTAACCGCATCAAAGAAAAAGCCGTACAGCGAAGACGAGAACCTCATGCACATCAGCCACGAAGCAGGAATTCTGGAAGACCCTAACTATGCACCGCAAGAAGACATATTCTCAAGAACAACATCCCCAAAAGACGCGCCAGACACAGAGACAATAATAGAACTCCACTTCAAAAAAGGAATCCCAACAAAAATCATAGACAAAACTAACAGCACAACAAAAACCGCTCCGCTTGAACTCTATACATACCTCAACCATCTCGGCTCCAAAAACGGCATAGGAAGACTGGACATGGTAGAAAACCGATTCATTGGCATAAAATCAAGAGGCGTATACGAAACACCTGGCGCGACAATACTCTGGGAGGCAAAACGCGACCTTGAAGGCATCGCAATGGATAAGGAAGTAATGCACATAAGAGATACACTCACCCCGAAAATATCAGAACTAATATACAATGGCTTCTGGTACTCCGCGGAAATGGAATTTTTAATGGCAGCCATCAACAAAAGCCAGGAACATGTCACAGGAAAAGTAACCTTGTCTCTCTACAAAGGAAACGTCACACCAATCGCAAGAGAATCCCCATTATCTCTCTATGACCCGGAACTATCAAGTATGGATATAGAAGGCGGCTTTGACCAGACAGACTCAAAAGGATTCATAAACATAAACGCAGTAAGGCTAAAAGCATACAGCGCAATACTCAAAAAAACAAAAGATGACCGCGTATGAAACTATGGCAAAAAAAATACACACTAAACAAGCAAGTAGAGGACTTCACAGTTGGAAATGACCATGTTCTGGACCAGAGACTAATAAAATATGACTGCGCTGCATCTATTGCCCATGCGAAAACACTAAAAAAAGCAGGCATACTAAAAGAGCAGGAACTCAAAGACATAGTCAAAGAACTCAACAGCATAATAGGCCTCGAAAAAAAAGGCAAATTCAATATCAAAAAAGAACAGGAAGACTGCCATACAGCCATTGAAGCCCACCTGACAAAAGCACTTGGAGACACAGGAAAAAAAATTCACACCGCAAGATCAAGAAACGACCAGGTACAAACTGCCCTGAGGCTCTACTACAAAGACGAGCTGAATGACTGCAAAAACAAAGCAGAGAATCTTATAAAAATCTTATCAATATTCCGGAAAAAACACAGCACAGTAGAGTTCCCGGGCTACACCCACACAAGAAAAGCAATGCCATCATCCATCATCCTCTGGACAGACTCGTTCATTGACTCTATGAAAGATAACATAAAACTACTAATACACACATCAGACCTCATAAACCAGTCCCCGCTCGGAACTGGCGCAGGATACGGCATTCCGCTTGAGATAGACCGCGAGTACACAAGAAAATTACTTGGGTTCAAGACCCTGCAAAACCCGATTTATGTGCAAAACAGCAGGGGTAAATTCGAGTCAACAATCATCCACTCTCTGGCACAGATTATGTTCGATCTCAACAAGATTGCATCTGACATCATAATATTCACAATGCCGGAATTTGCATATTTCGAACTCCCTGACGAACTCTGCACTGGAAGCTCAATAATGCCGCACAAAAAAAACCCGGATGTTCTTGAATTGGTACGCGCAAGATACCACATTGTGCTCTCATGCGAGTTCCAGGTAAAAACAATGACGGCAAATCTCATCTCAGGCTACCACCGCGACCTTCAACTAACAAAAGAGCCCCCTATGAAAGCTTTTGACATCACAAAAGAGACTTTATCTGTCATGACACTGGTGTTCCAGAATCTGGAAGTGAATGAAGAGCGCTGCAAAAGCGCAATGACAGAAGAGCTCTACGCAACAGAGAAAGCATATGATTTAGTTAAAAAAGGAACTCCATTTAGGGATGCATATAAGATCATTTCCAAGGAATACTGATATTTCGTGGGTTGAAGCGCAAATATCAATCATGTATTTCCTGGCTTTTTCATCGCAATATATACGTTATATTTTAGATGCGATGAAAAATCTTTATATCTTGGGAAGATAATAAGGTAGTTATGTTTTACAGGCACAAAATGCATATTAAGCGCATTGAGCGATTGTCCATATCTATGTTCATTTATACGTTTGCAATTGCGATTGTGTCGCCAGTATATCCTATTTTTATGAGAAATGTTACCGGCAGTGATGCTGCTGTGGGAGTTATTTTCGGAATCACGTCTCTTTTCGGACTGGTTTTTTGCGTGCTGTCCGGGGAGATGATGCAGAAGTACGGCAGGAGGATGATATTGAAGATGGCGCTGGCCACTGTGTGCGCAGGCTATGTGTTTTTGTCGTTTGCAGGAAGTATGTTTGATGTTGTTATTGTTGAAAGTATGAGAAAAATCGCATCTACTGCTGCGTTTCTTATACTAGGTGTGCTTGTGCGCATGTATTCGAGGAAGAATAATCTGGATAATTCTGAGAGTATGTTTTATACTTTCGGGAATCTTGCATGGCTTGTGGCGCCGGCGGTGGGGGGATTTGTTGCACTGAAGTACGGTATGGATGCGATTTTCTATCTTGCGGCTTTGTTTGTTGCGCTGTCGTTTGCTACTCTTGACTGGCGGCATGTGCATGACCGCAGGCCGCAGGGGAATGTCAATTTTCATTATATCAGGGCGTATATTATGCATAAGTCGTTTATGCCGGCGACTTATTATCTTACTTTGAAGTCTCTTGCGCGGGAGGTTCGGAGGTTTGTTCAGAACAGGAATCTTGTGCTGATTTATATGTCCAGTTTTGGATTGTATATGCTGTTTACGATGCAGATGCTGTATTTTCCGTTGATTCTTGCATCGTTTAATGTGAATATGGGAATGATTGGCCTGATGGTTGCGCTTTTGATTTTGCCGCTGATTATTTTTGAGATCCCTCTTACGCGCATGTCGAAGAAAATCAAGACCAAAAATTATATTGTTGCAGGGTTTATGGTGTCGTCTGCTGCGATTACTTTGATTTACTTTTTTTATGGTGTGTATACTATTTTTGCGCTGTTTATGGTGTCTGCGCTGGGGGCTGCGATGATTGAGCCGTTTAAGGATGCGTATATTTTGAAGCATACGCCTGCGCATAAGGTGGATGTGTTTTTCGGCATATATAAGACGTCGCAGTTCCTTGGGTATTTTGTCGCGCCGGTGATTGCGTCGATGACGATTGTGTTTCTCGGGATGCAGGGGATGTTTCTTGTGATCGGACTGATTCTTCTGATTTTTGCAGTGGTTGCGTCGCGGCTTGAGTGAGAAGTAGAGTTATCTGCGCACTGCGCCTGTGTTTTGTGCTGCTTTTTTTACTGCTTCTGAGACTGCGGTTAGTATTGAGGGGTCTTGTGGTGAGGGGATTATGTAATCTTCTTTTAGTTGGGTTTCTGGGATGCAGTTTGCAAGGGCGCGGGCTGCGGCGAGTTTCATGTCTTCGTTTATTTCTGTTGCGCGCGCGTCAAGGGCGCCCCTGAATACTGCGGGAAATGCGAGTACGTTGTTTATCTGGTTGGGGTAGTCTGAGCGACCTGTGCCAATAATTCTTGCGCCTGCTTTTTTGGCCAGGTCGGGCATGATTTCAGGGAGGGGGTTTGACATTGCGAATACTATTGCGTCTTTGTTCATGGTCTTTATCATCTGTTCGGTTACTATACTCGGGGCTGATACGCCGATAAGTACGTCTGCGCCTTCTATGGCGTCTTTCAGGCTGCCTGAGAGGTTGCTTTTGTTTATGGTTTTGCATATCTCAATTTTTGCGGGGTTGAGGTCGGTTCTGTCTTTTGAGATTATTCCTTTGCTGTCGCAGAGGATGATGTCGCCTGCGCCAAGGTTAATGAGTATTTTTGTGACTGCGATGCCTGCTGCGCCTGCGCCGCAGATGGTGATCTTCAGGTCTTTCATGTTTTTTTTGACTATTTTTAAGGAGTTGATGATACTGGCGGCTACTACTATTGCTGTGCCGTGCTGGTCGTCGTGGAATATGGGGATGTCTAGTTGTTCTTTTAGTTGTTTTTCTATTTCGAAGCATCTTGGGGCGGATATGTCTTCGAGGTTTATGCCGCCGAATACGGGGGCGATCTGTTTTACTGTGTTGATTATTGTGTCTGAGTCCTGTGATTCTATGCATATGGGAAATGCATCTACGTCTGCGAATTTCTTGAAGAGGACGCATTTGCCTTCCATGACTGGGATGGCTGCGCTTGCACCGAGGTTTCCAAGTCCGAGAACTGCTGAGCCATCTGAGATGACTGCTACAAGATTGCCTTTTGAGGTGTAATCGTAGACTGAAGAAGGGGTTTTGTGAATCTCTTTGCAGGGCTGGGCTACGCCAGGGGTGTAGTATAGGCTGAGATCTTTTTTTGTTTCAAGGGGGACTTTGCTTGTGATTTCGATTTTTCCTTTGTGTTTTTTGTGCATGTCAAGGGATTCCTGCATTATGTCGCTCATGTCATGCTTATAGTCCGGGAAACCTTAAAAATCTTGCGATGTTATTGCTTTTTTTGATGGTTATTTTGTCTTTGGGTTTCATGTGATGCATTTTTGGGTCATTGTCGCGTATGAGGAGTGCGTCGCCACGGAGTATTTCTATTCTGATTGTTGAGTCGTCGGGAATTACACGGTTTCTTATTCTTTGGTGGGGGTTGTTGAAGCTGATCCCGAGGCCTTTGTCGAATGGCTCGCCGCCTGTTGAGTAGTAGTATGCGGTTGAGCCGAAGGGAGTGGCGACTAGTGCGCCGTCGCCTACTATGTTTTTGTTGGTTAGGGTGTTGTTTGTGTAGAGGTTGAATCGTATTGCTATGCCGGGGTTTTTGTTGTGGATCTGTATTTCGTTGAGGGCTTCCATCGTGGTGTTTTTGTATTTTGCGGTTAGTTTTGTGTGTTTTTTTATGGTGTAGTCTTTTTGGGTTATTTTTGTGAGGATTGTGTCGAGGAGTGATTCGTCGTAGAAGTGGGTTTTTGATGTGTGGCTGCCTTTTAGGGCGACTTTCAGGATGCCGGGGTAGAGCCGTTCTGAGCGGACTAGTGAGCCGTCGCCGCCATAGACGAAGATTATTTCAGGAGTGGATTTACAGAGGGTGAAGGATGCGTTTAGCAGTTTTTGCTCTATTCTTTTTTCTGCTTTTTTGTCGCGGGTTATTACTGTCGCTTTCATTTTTTACACTTCTTTTTGGATTGTTTAGTTATTTGCATTAACGATAGCATAAATCTGTTCTCCGGTATCTATAAACAGAGTAGGTATTATCTTTTTATGGGTCTTGTATTTTGCTATTTCTTCAACTTTGCTTAGATTATAGTAAAGTCATAACTATTTGGACTATATGACTTTTCCATATGATTAAAAATCACTTTATGATTTTTATCATTTTGAAAATTTATACCAAATTTCCAATTTTCGAAATTCGAAATGGGTGAACATTTCGAAAATCCAGCGAATCTTTGAGATTCGCCCGTATAGTTAACGCCTCTTGGTTTATTGGTTCAGTTTGTCCAGTTAGTAACGGCGTAAACTATACTCTTGTGGCTGACTACTTTCTTGTTGACGATTGCAACCATTGATTTGGGTATTTGTCCAAAAATTCTGAGCGGTGATCTCTGCCCCATTTCATATCATCCCAAAACTCTTTTGGCATTTTCTACATTTCCTATCGCCTTACATACTAATAACTTTTTTCAATTATAAATATGTTTTCAATCTAAGTATTATACACAATTCAGCGGGAAATGAGAGTCATGGGGAGTTGTGAATGGTTGAGGGGGGCATAAGTATTTAAGTTATCGCAGCGAAAAATTGGATATAATAGTAATAGATGGAGAGGGATTATATGATAAAGATTGATGAAGAGAAGTGTATGAGATGTCTTGCGTGTGTCAGTGTGTGTCCTACTGGTGCGCTTGAGGAGAAGGATGGTGTGCCTGTTGTGAATGATAAGTGCACTGACTGCGGAAAGTGTATTGAGGCTTGTCCTGCGGATGCTATTAGTAAGTAAAAAAGAAATATGTCTGCATCCGCGGTTGTTCTGACTCTTGTTATGTTCTACTGCGGTGTTTGTTTTTTACCTGAAAATGCCGGATTATGAGGATGCTATCTTTGCCCTAAAAATGATTTTTTTATTTCTTTGTTTTTAAGCAGATTTTGAGTTTTGCCTTCCAAGAAAATCTTTCCTGTTTTAAAAACGTACCCCCGATGGGTATGAAAATTTTTTCCGTGAAAATAGGTATATTTTGGTCATTTCAACGGCAAATTCACCATGTTTCTACCTCTCTCTGAGTTAAGGCCACAACCCATACAAAAATCACGATGGATTTTACAATATCCA
>Ga0164318_10003546_pt1 | contig 14785 bp, 12 predicted proteins | sample GuaBasSedimGuay9_FD_113734 | JGI IMG/M metagenome (GOLD analysis project Ga0164318, IMG submission 113734) | Subseafloor sediment microbial communities from Guaymas Basin, Gulf of California, Mexico - Guay9, Core 4571-4, 0-3 cm | ecosystem: Environmental > Aquatic > Marine > Hydrothermal vents...
TAAATATCTCTATTACTTTCATAATTATCACCTATGCTACTTATATTATATATAAGTAAAAATCAGCATACAAGCAGTAATTTATTATAAAATTAGTTTTTTTTATTCAAATTAACTTACAACGGCCATTAATAGCCGTAAATTAGCTTTTATTTAAAAGATAATTTATAATTTTTCTATTTAAGTATATGCATATGCACATCTAATATCTTTAAAACCCCAAAAAAACGAGTAATTTTTACCCGTTTTTAGATTTATTAATGACTTGAGCTTTAAACTGATTTGTATAAAGCCGGTAGTATTGTTTTTCTAATTTTATTAGTTCTTCGTGAGTTCCTGATTCTTTAACGATTCCATCTTCTAACAAGAGGATTCTATCACTAGAAGTAATTGTTGATAAACGGTGAGCAATAATAAAACTTGTACGTCCTTTTAAAACGATTTTTATTGCTCGCTGAATACTCTTTTCAGTTTTGGTATCAACACTTGATGTTGCTTCATCTAAAATTAAAATTTTAGGGTTTGCAATTAGAGCTCTTGCAAAACTAATTAATTGTTTTTGACCAACGCTAAGTCTTGTTCCACTTTCCCCTACTTCTGTTTGATAACCTTCTTTAAATTTTATAATAAACTCATCAGCCTCAACTAATTTAGAAGCATGAATTACTTCTTCTAAAGTTGCTTTTGGATTACCATAACGGATATTTTCTAAAATTGTTCCACTAAAAAGATGAGGAGATTGTAAAACATACCCTAAATTATCATGAAGCCAACCAAGTGATCTTTTTTTATAATCAACCCCATCAATTAATATTTTCCCAGTAGTTGGTTCGTAAAATCGACAAATAAGATTAACGATAGTTGACTTTCCTGCTCCTGTATGCCCAACTAAAGCAATTGTTTCTCCTGCTTTAACTTTTAAATTAAAGTTATTTAAAACTGTTTCTCCTTTATGATATTTAAAAGTTACATCTTTAAATTCAATATCCCCAATTAATTCTTCCCAATTTTCCTTTTTAAAGTTAATGCTATCTCCATATTTTTCAATAACTTCTTGATTATCGAAAATTTCTGGTTCCATTTCAATTAAAGCCAATAAACGTTCAGCACTAGCTTGAGCTTGTTGAAAACGTGCTAAGATGTTAGCAAGTTGCATAACTGGTTCAAAGAATGAACCTACATATGCAATAAAGACGTACAACATTCCAAAGGTTATTGCTCCACTAACGACTTCACTTCCTCCATAATAAATCACTAAGGCTGTTGCGATTGTCGCAATAAATAAAATTGATGGAAAGTATAATCCAGAAAACATTGCGGCTTTGATTGAATGGCGTTTCATATTAGATGTTAAATAATCAAAGTCGTTAAAGTTTTCTTCTTCAAGAACTAAAGTTTTTGTTGTTTTAGCCCCCGTAATTCCTTCGTTGAATGCACCAGTAATTTTGGAATTTTCTTTTCTTATTTTCCGCTATGCACTAAGAATCTTCTTTTTAAAGAAAATGCTTAATCCAATTAAAATCGGTAATACACTTAGGGCAATTAACGCTAATTTTACATTTAGAATAAACATTGCGATAGTAATTCCTACCATCATTAGCATCCCCCATGATAGATCGATTAACCCCCATGATAGGATATCACTTAGTTTTCTAGAATCACTAGTCATTCTCGCCATAATCCACCCAACTGGTGTCTTATCATAATATGAAAATGGTAATTCTTGAAGTTTCTTAAAAGCATCTTTTCTTAACGAAAATGATAGTTTTTGTTGGATTTGACCAGCATGCATAATAAAGGTATACACCATTGAGCCAATTGTAACCATTAAGATGATATAAAGACCGATAAAGAATGGTAATTTTTCTAAGCTACCTGTCTGTATAATTTCATCAATGGCATACTTGTTTATTAATGGATACGCTGTATCGGTTGCAGCTAAAACGATTGCTGCAGAAACACCAATAATAACGTGTTTTTTAAATGGTTTTATATATGAAAATATTTTAAACCAAATCTTAATATCAAATTTAGAATTATGATATTCTTCTTCTTCATAATAATTCATATTTATTCAACTCCTTCGTCGAGTTTCATAAAGTCATATTCAACATTTGTTTGAATATCCCATAATTGTGCATAAATGCCGTTTTTCTTTATTAATTCATCATGCGTTCCCATTTCAGCAATTTCACCTTTATCTAAAACAATAATTTTGTCAGCTTCCATTGCAGTAGTAATTCGATGGGTAACAATAAAGAGTGTTGTATCTTTCCAATATTTGTTTAAAGCAGTTCTTATTTGAATATCTGTTTCTGTATCTACTGCGCTTAGACTATCATCAAAAATTAAGACCGGTTTATCATTTAAAAGCATTCTAGCGATTGCTACTCGTTGTTTTTGACCTCCACTTAAGGTTACTCCTCTTTCACCAACCATTGTTTCATAACCACCTTCAAAACCTTTGATATCCTGATGTAACGAAGCAATTGATGCAGCATGAAAGACAGCGTCTTCTGGTGCTGTTTTATTCATGATAGTAATATTTTCGTATAATGATCTACTATATAAGAATGGTTCTTGCATAATAATTCCGACATTTTTCCTTAAATGTTTTTTATTGATATTTTTAATATCTATTCCGTCAAACTTAATACTTCCTTTTTGATTTTCGAGTAATCTTATCATTAAATTAATAAGTGTCGATTTACCACTACCGGTTTTCCCAACGATTGCCACACTTTCTCCTTTGGCAACTTTAAAAGAGATATTACTTAATAATGGTTGATCATCATCTTCAAACTGAAAACTAACATGATCAAATTCGACATTACCTGTAATCTTTGGCGTATTTTCTGAATCGTCTAAATGTTCTGAATCTTTTAAAATAATTTCATCCATGCGATCTAAAGCAACAGTTGTTTTTCCAAAATCTCCTACTATTCGTCCTAATTTTCTCATTGGCCATACTATCATTCCAACGTAGGCTAAAAAGGCTAAAAATTGTCCTGGATCAAGTTCACCATTTACTGAATAATAAATTCCCAAACTTAAAGTAAGACAATATTGCACAAAGATAATAAAATCTGTTCCGCCCCAAAAATAAGCCATTAATCTTAAGAGTTTAAAATCTTCATTTAAATAGTTTTGAGAATGAGTATTAAATTTATCAATTTCAACTTTTTCTTTAGCAAAAGCTTTAACAACCCTTATCCCAGTAATACTTTCTTGAATAGTAGTTGTCATTTTTCCTTCGGCTTCTTCTACTCTTTTAAAGACTTTTTTAACTCTTGAAAAATAAATAAATGAAGCTCCAAAAATGACTGGAGTTATTAAGACAGAAATAAATGTCATTTTTATACTCATCCCAGCCATTTGATAAATTGAGAATCCCATTAAGAAGATTAATCTTAAAATCTCAATTAATTGTTCACCAACAAAAGTCCGGTAAGTCTCAACGTCAGTTGTGCATCTTTGAATTAAATCTCCAGTTTCAGCATGAGAATGATACGTAAAAGATAAATTTTGAAGTTTTTTATATAATTTGTTTCGCATATTATAAGCAATTCGCTCAGTATAGATTGCATTTATAAATCTTCTTATTACCATTAAAATAACCCTCATTAAAGCAAACAAAACATATGCTAAAGCAATTAAGTATAATTGTTTTTGAATAGTATTAGCAGCAACAATATTTTGGATAAAAAATGGTAAATTTGATGATTTTCCTAAAATAACATGATCAATAGTATGTTGAATAAATAATGGGGTCAACGTTCTAAAATATTGTAAGGAAATCAAGATTAAAGAAGCTACAAAATAGTAACGTTTATTTCCTTTCATCCATTTAAAAAACTGATTATATCTTTTCATTTTAACCTCCAGGTAAATACCCTATAAGTCTAATAATTCATAATATTGATTATCAATGATTGTAAGTTCTTCTTTTAAATTTTCTATTTCTTTATTTATTTTGTTTATTTTATGAAAATCAGTGAAGTTTTCTTCTTGATAACTAGCAATTTCTAGTAATTTTATTTGTTCTTCTATATCATGAATTTGTTTTTCTAATTTATTAATTTCTTTTTGATGATTTTTTTGTTTTTTTAAAGGTTCTCCTTTTTTTGGTTTGTTCTTTCCTAATTTTACTTTAATTACCTCTTTAAACTCATCATATGTTCCATTGAATTCCGTAACGTTATCCTCAGATAAATGTAATATTTTTGTGCCAATTTTATTAATGAAATAACGATCATGTGAGACAAAAATTATTGGTCCGGTAAACTCATTAAAAACATCTTCGATAATATCTTTTGTTTCAATATCTAAATGATTTGTCGGTTCATCTAAAATTAATAAATCCGGGTTTGATAACATTAATAAAAGTAAGACTAATCTAACTTTTTCACCACCACTTAAAACACTTATTGGTTTTAAAACATCATCGTTAGTAAATAAGAAACGCGCAGCAACACTTCTTACTTTTTTATGAGAAAACATTGGATAATGATCATGAATTTCTTCAAAAATTGTTTTATTATAATTTAAGTGTTCTTGATTTTGATCAAAATACCCGATTTTATATTCTCTTAAAAAATCAATTTTGCCGTTAAAAGGTCGTAGTTTCTTTTCAATTACTTTTAATAAAGTAGTTTTTCCTGTTCCATTCGGCCCAATAATTGCTAATTTATCATATCCCCGCATTTTAAAATTAATATCCTTCAAAATCGGAAAATCATATCCGATAGTTAACGCTTTTGCTTCTAATATTACATCTCTGGTTACCCGTTTATTTTCAAATGCCATTTTTACAGTTCTATTTGAAGATGTTGGTTTTTCTAATTTAACCATTCGATTAATTTTTTTTACACGATCTTGAGCGATTGAAGCTCTTTTAGAATTATATCTGAAACGATCAACAAAGCTTTGTAAGTGAGTAATCTCTTTTTGTTGACGGGAATAATTCTTTAAAAGAATCTCATATCTTTTAACTTTTTCAATTTGGTATTTCTCAAAAGTTCCAGTATATAAATTACTTGTTTTGTGATCTATTTCGATTATTTTTTTACATACTTTATTAATAAAATATTTATCATGTGTAACAATTAAAACAGCACCATCATATTTATTTAAATAATCTTCTAACCATTCAATAATGTTTATATCTAAGTGGTTAGTTGGTTCATCAAGAATTAATAAATCCGGATTTATTAATAATAACTTTGCAAAAGCAATCCTTGTTTTTTCGCCACCACTAAAAGTATCAATTCCACGATAGTATTCTTTTTTTGCAAAGCCAAATTTACTTAAAATTAGGTCAATTTTATAATGATATTCATATCCGCCTTTAGCAAGAAAATCATTTTCTAGTGATGCATATTGATTGATCAAATGATCGTTATGAGGTTCTTTTTCTAACCTTTCAGCTAATTTATGGATTTTCTTTTCAGTTATAATTAATTTTTCAAAGACGTCATTCATTTCAGTAATTAAAGTATTATTTTTATTTGAAATTACATCTTGCGATAAATATCCAATAACTGCTTTCGCATTTTTATGAACCTCACCTTCATCAATTTTCAAGTCTCCTAAAATCATTTTAATTAATGTTGATTTTCCACTTCCGTTTTTTCCAATTATTGCAGTTTTATCTTTACTATTTATATCAAAAGAAACGTTTTTAAATAAGACGTCACCATTAAATTCTTTTTTTAGTTTTGAAACACTCAAAATATTCATTTCTACACCTCTTTAAAAAATGTCTTTCATCGCTTAGATGAAAGACATTACCTTGCATAATAATTAATATATTTCTCAATATATTTCTTTAGCAGTTATCTCTTCATAAGTGATGCATCAAGCATGACAAAAAGCCATTTAACAGAATCATTAACTTTGGATTTGACAGTTATTTTATTAATCATTCCTATCACCACTTTTACTTTTATTTTGTTCCATATTTACCTTTTTTATTTTAGCATAATTAAAAACCATTGTAAATACTTTGAACAGCTTTTCTACCTATATTTCGTTGTCTACTATAACTTCTTTTGGTGGCACTAATAACTCTTGTGGATGCATCATTAATCTTTTTACATATTTAATTGCATTTGCAAAATAATAGCCATCAACAATTCGTTCATCTATGACTGTCTTAATATCAATTGCTTTTCTAATTCTTACGTTGTTATCCATGTCAATAACATGCTCCTTAGTCTTTGTTCCAAACGCTACAAACAACGTATTTGTTCCTAAATTGTAAATATGGTGGTAAACCGATTTTATCCCTAAAGAACCTAAATCAGTTATAAAGACACTTGAATGAAATGGACTTAAATCTATGACAAATCTTGGTAAAAGTCCTCTATTATCTAAAAAACGTACTAAAAACATTAAAAAACTAATCACAAAACCTGGCATAAAAGTAATTAATCTAGCTGCTTTATCAGTATCATTAACTTCTGCAGTGTTTTTGTTTTTATTAATCTCTTCATTAACCTTTTTTACAACATCATAAATTGTATCCGTAGGTTCAAAAATAATTTTTATTGTTGTTTCTTCAGTTTCTTCATTCATTTCTTTTTTAACAGCTAATGAAAAAGAAATTTCATTTCTAGCATAAGTCTTTCTTCCAACTACAAAGCGATTAATTTTTGGTTTTTGACTTATTGTTCTTACTAAACTTGCAATCACGATATGTAGAAAACCAACTCTTAAGCCTTCTTTTCTTAGTTGTCTAATCAATATATCAGTTTCTTCTAAATAAATTCTATCCTCAAAAAAGACATGAGCATCATTCTTTTCTTTCATAATATAAGGAATAATTCTGAAGAATGGATCAGCTTTCCTTAGTCGATATCCATCTTTTCGATCTCCAAATCTTCTTTTCATATTATCATCTCCATTATTCATTATACAATAAAAGCAAAAATAATAAAGAAAAAAGACTACTAATAGCCTTTAAATTCTTACTTTATTTATTACTTAGCGATTAGCCCTTTTTTAATGATATCTAAATACCAGTTAAACTCTTTTGCTGCTTCTTCTTTTGTTAAATCTTCAACTATAGCTCGGTGAATTACATTTCTTTTCAGTTCTTGGATCATCCGATACATTTTTACAAGTTCTTCCTCTTCTTTCAATCTGATATTTGATAAATCCATTTTTTTTAAAATTCCCATAATATAATCTCTTCGCATTTCATTAAAACTTTTTATATATTCTTCATTTGAAGAAATACTCTTAAGAACATTTACCATAAAATCTTGTCTCATATCGTTTATAAAACCATTATAATCGTATTCAAAAGTTATTTGTGCAAACACAAAAATATCATTAGTATCTGCACAGTATTTTACTCCGGCATGATATACTTTGTGAAACATGTTATTAATAACATAGAAGTATAAATCATCAATGTCTTCAAAATATTGGTAAAAGCTTCCGCGAGGAATCCCTGCTGTTTTTATAATATTCGAAACCCGTGACTTTCTCAGTTGATTAACTGTGAATTCTTTTTTTGCAGCATCGATGATTTTATCTCTTTTTGCTTTATCTAAATTGAAAAAGGTTTCTTTCGGCATTTTCATTACCTCCTTATGACAATAATATATGACAATCTATTGTAAGTCAATTGAAAGAATACACCCTTTTTTATCCCAAATAAAAAATCTCCTTTGGGGCAAGGAGATTCTTTATAACTTACTTTACTAGAAGAGAATGAAAAAATTTATACCTAATTATAACAATTTGTTTTGGAGATATTATGAAAAGGATATGAAAATATTGTGAAATATTTAAAAAGATATATATATGTGTGTTTCCATATCTTTATATTGGTTATTTTGTTAAAATTAAGGCAGAGGTGATTAAATGCATAATAATCGAGTTGTTATTGTAGGAACAGGGTTTGTAGGAATGAGTTACGCTTATGCCTTAGTAAACCAAGGAACTGTAGAGGAACTAGTTTTAATTGATATAAATAAGGCTAAAGCTGAAGGTGAGGCAATGGATTTAAATCATGGGCTTGCTTTTGGACCGAGAAAAATGAAAATTTATGCTGGAGATTATGCTGACTGTAAAGATGCAACTATTGTTGTAATTACAGCTGGGGTTAATCAAAAAGAAGGGGAAACAAGAATTGAGTTATTACATCGAAATGCTGTTATTATTAAAGCCGTTGTTAAGAATATTATGGCTTCAGGGTTTGATGGAATCCTTATTGTTGCTTCTAATCCAGTAGATTTGCTTGCTTATGTAGCTTGGAGAGAATCCGGATTAGTTGCTTCAAAAGTTATTGGTAGTGGGACAGCACTTGATACTGCCCGCTTAAGATATGAAATTTCTAGTTATATTAATATTGACTCAAGAAATATTCATGCTTATATTTTAGGTGAACATGGCGATAGTGAATTTGTTTGTTGGTCTAACGCTAATGTTGGAGCAAAACCACTCAACGCTGTTTTAAATTCTATGGATGAAATTAATTTTGAAGATTTAGATCATATTTATCTTAAAGTTAAAAATGCTGCTAATGAGATTATCAAAAGAAAAAAGGCAACCTATTATGGAATTGGAATGGCTCTTGTGAGAATTACTGCGGCTATCTTCAATAATGAAAATCGAATTATGCCAATTTCAGTTTTAAATGATGGAGCATATGATTGTATTGATGATGTTTATATTGGTCTTCCAGCAGTATTAAATCGAGACGGTGTTCATCATATTGTCTGGTTAGAATTAAATGCGGAAGAAAAATTGAAACTAAAAAAATCAGCTGAAATCTTAAAAACTAATTTAAAGGCGATTGGTTATTAAAAAAAGGCTTATGAAATTAAACATTTCATAAGCCTTTTTTGTATTTTAATTGCTTTTTTACATTTTCGAAATTAATAAACGGTAAAGACATAATTATCCATGAAGGCATTAATATAATAAACGCTGCGGGAATAATGTAAAAGAACGGAATGGCTGTTTTAACTATTTCCCCATTTACTACTTTATCATATGTTAACCATGGAGCAAATAATAAAGCGTGATGGTATATCGTCCCTTTTTGACCCCAAATACCCATATAGTTAGTTAGAGAACTTTGTAACCCAGTCTCTACAAAGAAACTCGATAAAGCCATATTGTAAATCGCACCGATCATTAACAAAACAAACATCCACCCAAGATTTTTAATATTTGGTGTATGCATTTTCCATAAAACTAGTAAACTTGGAACCATTACTAAAATGAGATGCGCAAAAAAGAAACGAATCGTATTATAAATAAAGATAGGATCTCCGTCTATTGTATTAGGATATGCTAATGATAAAAAAGCGAATACTGCTCCTAGATAATACATATAGTCTTTTAAAACATTATGTTTCAGCAAAAAGATAAACGGATAAATCATTGTAGAAAAACCACATAAATCTACAAAAAACAATTTATATGTTTTAAATTCTGGATCAAGATAATATCTTGAAAAATGAATTACCCATGCAAGTAATGTCAAACTGAATAAAAACCAATATTTAAACTTTTCAGGTGTGTTTTTAAAAGCATAATAAGTTCCGAAAATTATTATTGGAATAAGTAGTAACCATATAAAATGATAAACGCTAAAAATATTCAACATATTTTTCACCTCTTTATTTTAAAATTGTTAAAAATTCCTCATCCAGATAATTCTTATTGCTCCTCTTTTTTAGACTTCAAATGGATATTTTAAGTTAATCATTTTTCTTACATCATCCATTATCTTCATCACTTTACGTGATTCTTCATAACTCATTATATCATTTTCTAATAAATTATTGTTAATCGTTTTGATAAAACTAGCGATTTGATAATTAAATCCCCCTTCGATATAAGGAATTTCTAGTGATTCACCATTGACAATAAGTTTTTTGCATCTAGAAAAATCTTCCATTAAAACTTTCCCTTTTTCAAATCCAAATTTTCCAGGAGCATTTAAATTTGTATCCATACTACATTTTAAAAATGCTTTTAAGCCATTTTCAAATAAAATTTCTATCCTTGTTTCGATATCTACTCCTGTTTTATGTAATCTTGCTGCAGCTTTTAAACTCTTTATCTTACTTTGATTAAGATACATTAAAAAGGAGATCGGGTATACTCCTAAATCTAAAAGACTTCCCCCAGCAAGCGAAGGATTCAATAGTCGTTTTTCTTCCGAATAATTTTCAATTAAAGCATAACCAAATTCTAAAACAACTTCTTTTAACAATCCAAATTGGTTTGATTCAACTAGATTTTTCATATATATTGATGACGGTAAAAACCGAGTCCACAATGCTTCCATTAAAAGAACTTTATTTACTTTTGCTGAAGCAATCATCTCGTCTAATTCAAAAAGATTAACAGCAATAGGTTTTTCACATAAGACATGTTTATGATGTTCCATAAACATAATACTTTGGTTTTTATGAAAATTGTGCGGTGTTGCGATATATACCGCATCAATTTTATTTGATCTAGCCATTTCTTCATAATTACCAAAAGCATAATCTAAAGTATAATGTTCTTTAAAAGCTACTGCTCTTTTAATATCTCTTGATGCAATCGCGACTAATTTTGCACCTGCGACTTTATTAATATCCTCTGCGAATTTATGAGCAATCACTCCTGCTCCAATAATCCCAAACTTAAGCATTAGTAATCCACATTATCAAATTCTATAAAGATTTTGCGCCCAGTATTTAGTTTTCTTATAGCTTGCATATCTTCATCATCTAACGAAAAATCAAAAACATCATAATTTGCAATAATTCTTTTCGGAGTTACTGACTTAGGAATAACAACTATTTCTCTTTCAACAAGCCATCTGATTGCGATTTGAGGAACTGATTTATGATGTTTTTTAGCGATTTTTTGCATTGTTTCATTATTTAATAATTCTTCTATCCGATAACTCATTAGAGGGGCGTAAGCTTCTAATTGAATATTATTTTCTTTACAATATTGATGTAAAAAATGATTTTGTAAAGTTATATGTGTTTCAACTTGATTTACCATTGGTGGGATTTCACAATTATTTAAAATATTCATTAAATGATGAACACTATAGTTACTTACACCAATTGCTTTTGCTTTCCCAGTCTTATACAAATGTTCTAGTGCTTTATAAGAAGCAATTGCTTTATCATATCCTTTAAACCAGTGAATTAAATATAAATCAACATATTCTAAATCTAGTTTCTTTAATGATTCTTCAAAAGCAGCTAATGCTTCTTCATAGCCTTGATCTGTATTCCATAATTTTGTAGTGATAAACAGTTCTTCGCGAGGAACATTAGAAGCTTTTATTGCTCTTCCAATTGCTTCTTCATTTTGGTAAATCATCGCTGTATCAATATGACGATACCCATTTTTAAGCGCAATTAGGACAGCATTATATACATCTTCTGATTTACTTAACCAAGTACCAAGTCCAACAATCGGCATTAATTTTCCATTGTTTAATTTTACAGTTTTCATGTTAATCTCCTTTTAATATGATTTGCTGCAGTATAGCCAGTTGATAAAGCAATTGTAATGTTATATCCCCCTATTGGTCCATGAACATTTAGTAATTCCCCAATAAAATACATTCCCTTATTAAGTTTAGATTCCATTGTTTTTGGATCTATTTCATTAGTAGAAATTCCTCCTCCGTTTACATAAGCATTTTCGATTTTTTCAACACTATCAATTGGAATTTCAAATTGTAATAAAGTTGTTACGATTTGCTGTTTTTCCTTATTTGATAAACTTGAAATAAGTTTATCGTCAGCAATACTTAATGTCATTAACAAGTATTTTGCTAGTCTTTTAATTGTTAGTTTTTCAATAATTCTAATTATTCGTTTATTTTGATTTTCCTTTTTATCAAGCATCGTTAAAATAGTAGTTTTAGAATGTGGGGTTAGTTTAATTGTTATTATTGTTTTCCCTTTTAACAACTCGAAGTACAGTAATTCTGAAATATCTTGGATTACTGGTCCACTTAAGCCAAAATGGGTAAAAATTAACCCTCCTTTATAAAGAGTTTTCTTATGATTAATTTTAACTTCACATTCGTTTAAGGAAATTCCTTGAAGCGCTTTTTTATTTTTTTTAACTACTTCGCTATAAACATGTGTTTCTGCTGGATAAAAGGGAACAGTTTCGTGATTGAAAGTTTTTCCCCATAAATAACCATCCCCTGTTGATCCTGTTTTCGGATAACTTTTCGACCCTGTTGCGATAATTACTGTTTTAGTTTTAAAACTTTTTTGATTTGTTTTAACAATGTATCCATCGCTAATTTTCTCAAGTATTTCCACTTTTGAATCAAATGAAAAGTTTTCTAAATTTAATTCTTTTGTTAAAGCGTTAATAATATCTTGGCTTTTAGAACTTTTTGGAAAGTATTGATAAGTTTTTTCAAGGGATAATATTACTCCTTTGTTCTCAAAAAAAGTCACAATCTCTTTTGTTCCAAAATTATTTAATGTGCTAAATAAAAATCTTTTATTTTTAATTTTTAAATTATTAATAAATTCACTTGGTGAAAAGTTGTTAGTTACATTACATCTTGTCCCACCACTTATTGCCAGTTTTCTTCCTGCGTAATGATTTTTCTCTATCACCATATACTTTAGATTACTTTCTTCTAAAATATTTGCAGCCATTAATCCTGCAGGACCACTTCCAATAATTATACAATCAAAAATTCGCATTTTTACACCTCTTTTAGTCCTTTTAGTTTAGCCACTAATATGTGAATCTAAATAAACAACTTTTGTCTTAAATATTAAATCATGAATACTTCTTTTATCTTGACGTTTATCTAGCAAATAAAAGGCAACAAGGAAATACAATCCTAATGATAAAACACCAAATATTAAAATAGTAAAAGCTCTTAGATGAATTGTTTTAATTGTTACTTCACTATTATCTTCGTTAACAATTTTAATCCGTGAATTATATTTACCAAAAGTCATTCCTTTTTTTATAAAAGAAGGAAAAATATTTATTAAATACCAAACAAATAAGACTATTAACAACTTAAACCCCGGTTCAATATACATAAAAACAACAATTAGCATACTTAAAAAGACGATTCCATAATCGATACTAAATGCATGAATTCTTTCGTTGTATTGAGCTGGAAGATTATTATATTCTTTCATTGTTTTCATTCCTTAAATTAATTTATAAGTCCTATTTATTTTGATATTGAAGTTGATATAAACTATAGTAATGCATTTTATTCGCAAGGAGCTCTTGATGTGTTCCTTGTTCAATGATTTCACCTTTACTAAGAACTATTATTTTATCAACATGTTGGATAGTTGAAAGCCGATGAGCAACAATTAGCATTGTTCCGATACTCATCATTTTTTTTAATGATTCTTGAATCAATTGTTCTGTTTCTGTGTCTATATTACTAGTTGCTTCATCCAAAATCATTACTTTTGGCTGATGAACTATTGTTCTTGCAAACGATAATAATTGTCGTTGTCCTGTTGAGAAATTATTCCCTCTTTCGCGGACTACTTCTTGGTACTTATTATCTAATTTTTCAATAAAATAATTAGCATTAACATATTTACATGCTTGAATCATTTCCTCATCAGTAATTGCTTCATTACGAAGCTTGATATTTGATTCTATTGTACCACTAAACATGAAAACATCTTGTAACATTTGACCAATAAATTTTCGTAAATTAGCTTTTTTAATTTTTTTAATATCAATTCCATCAATTAAGATTTGCCCTTTTTGAATATCATAATTACGGGTAATTAACGCTAAGATTGTAGTTTTTCCTGCGCCAGTTGCACCAACAAAGGCAATACTTTCTTTTGAATTAACAGTAAATGATACATCTTTCAAAATCCATTCTTCATCAATATAAGCAAACCACACGTTTTTAAATTCAATTTTACCTAACATATCAGAAAGTTCAATTGCATCTTCTGCATCGTTAACGGTTGGTTCACTATCTAAAATTCCAAAGATTCTCTCACTAGAAGCAAAAGCAGATTGTAAAATGTTAAATTGTTCAGCAAGTTGTTGAATTGGTTCAAAGAAGCGACTAATGTAATTTTGGAAAGTAATTAAAATCCCAATTGATATTACTCCTTCAATAACACTTAATCCACCATAAAAATAAACAATGATCGTCGCTACCATAAATAGTAAATACATTGTTGGCCGATAAATTCCGTAAGTTAGGATTTGTTTGTAATATGATTTTTTTAGTTTTGTATTTCGTTCATCAAATTCATTAAATTTAGCTTTTTCTTGATTGAAAATTTGGATAATTTTCATTCCTGATAAATGTTCTGCTAAAAAGGCATTTACTTTTGATAAATTAGCTCTTACTTCGCGATATGCTTTCCTAGAATATCTTCTAAAAATGAAGGAGAATAAAACGATAAATGGAACTACCATTAAAACATATAGTGTTAATCTTACATCTAGTAAAAACATTGCGACAATTATCCCGACAATCATTAAAACATTTTTAAAAACACTCACAATTACACTTGTATACATTTCGTTTAATGTATTAGTATCATTTGTAACTCTTGTTACAAATGAACCTGTTGGCGTTGCATTTAAAAAACTAATATCTTGATATTCTAAATGTGTAAAAACTTCTTTCCTTATATTATATATTATTCCTTGACCTGTTTTTTGTAAAATAATCGTTTGAGCATAGTTGACAACACTACCAAGTACAATTGAAATTGCGTAAATACTTAAGACTAGATATAAATCATGTAAGTTAATATTTGTTGTATTA
>Ga0164318_10003547_pt1 | contig 14784 bp, 13 predicted proteins | sample GuaBasSedimGuay9_FD_113734 | JGI IMG/M metagenome (GOLD analysis project Ga0164318, IMG submission 113734) | Subseafloor sediment microbial communities from Guaymas Basin, Gulf of California, Mexico - Guay9, Core 4571-4, 0-3 cm | ecosystem: Environmental > Aquatic > Marine > Hydrothermal vents...
AATTGTCGGGCATGCTATCCCATGTCTGGCTCCAGCTCGGATCACGGCTCCGGCTATTGCGTCGAGCTCCGGTTCTCTTCCTGCAGAGATATCGCGCTGCATGGATGTTGTCAGAGTATCCGGCAGGGCATCGATTTGAGCCATTACCGTTTTGGGGTCAGTTTTTACACCTTCTGCGGTTGCAACCGCCGCGCCTTCATGGACGCATCCTTCCAGCTGTTTTCGCCACCAAGGATCGGATTTCACGAAACCCAGTGGATGACCGCTGGCGGAGGTGGTGCATGCGATGGCGTTGAGTCGTACCAGTTTTTCCCAGAGGACGGCTGCTTCACTTTTCAGCACTTTGGCTTCGATACCAGCGTTGGAAAGCATTTTGGCGATTTCCTCCAGACGATCTGCTGGCACGTCACCATCTGATGCGAGCTTGACACGTGCAAACGGCGTGCCATGGACTACCTTGTTTACACCACGTCTCGAGACCTCTATCGATATGCTTCCGGCCACAACACGTTTGCCGTAATGTGCGCGGAGTATCTGCATGTGTTCCAGACCGTTCAGAAGGGGGACTATAATGGCTCCTGCGAGAAGATTCGGATCCGCTTTTTTCATAGCTTCTCGCAGTGTCGTCGCTTTTGTCGTTATGAAGAGGACATCTGGTTCGTGGTCAAGTTGTACGACGGCTCTCGGATGCGCGGTAAAATTCCCAAAGGCAACGCTTTCTATCTGGATGCCCTGTTTGGAGATGACTTTTGCGGTTTCCTCTTTTGAAATGCAGGTTACCGAGATACCGCTGCGCCAGAGCATCGCGGCTATAAAACCACCAACCGCACCTGGACCGAGCACCGCAGTGGAGAGTTTGCGCAACCACATCCCCAGGTAATTAAATCGGCCTTTTTTGTATTAATGTGGCTCCCATGGGTGCGCGCGGAGGACCTCCTCGTTGAGATCCGCACCCCATCCAGGTTTGGACGGTATTGAGAGGTAGCCGTTTTTGATCTTGGGTGGATCGGTCACTAGGTCATCCTTCCAGTCCACATCGTCCACATCGACTTCCAGAATCCTCAAATTCGGAACCGAGGCACAGAAGTGTGCACTTATAAGCGTCGCCAGGTGGCTGTAATGGTTGTGTGGGGCCACGTTCATCTCATACGTTTCAGCCATATCGGCGATTTTTTTGGATTGAGCAAACCCGTTCCAGATCACGTCCACAGCTGCTATATCCATCGCGTGGAGCTCGAAAAATGGTCGATAATCGCGAGTTCCGTATAGGTCCTCACCGGAACATATCGGTGTTTTGGTGAAATTTTTTACTTTTAGGAGGGCCTTGGGCGTGTATGTGTCCAGTTCAAGCCACATTAGGTCAAATTTTTCCAATGCTTTTGCGATAAGGATATTTCCTTCGGTTTTGAAGTTGAAGTTAAGGTCAAGGCATATATCAACTTTTTTTCCAACACCCTCGCGGAGGGCCTCGATGAAGGTCTCTAACGCTCCGATTATCTCTCGGCTGACATTTAGGGCCGTGCTCCCGCTTTCCCTTTTGAACCCCTGCATCAGCACGTAAGGCGGTTTTTTGAGTATTATGATATTTGTCTTCAGCGCCGTGAATCCCCTGCGGACGACCTCCCTCCCGAGTTTTACCACATCCTCGCGCGTCCTTATCGGTGGTGTGCCGATTACCTTTCCAGAACGAACCCGAGTGGTTCCACAGTGCGACCAGTACACCCGAACTTGATCTCGGATGGGTCCTCCGAACAATTCGTAGACGGGAACGCCAAGTGCTTTTGCCTTTATGTCGAGCAATGCGTTTTCGATGCCACCTATGGCCTTTTGGATCACGCTTCCCGGGCTCTGTCGGGTTGCTCTGTACATGTCCCAGTACAGCTTTTCCACCGCTCTTGGGTCCTGTCCCACTAATAGAGGTTCTAAATCTTTGACGCATCCCGCTATACCTCTGGGCGACCCGTGTGAGTCAGTACATTCACTGTATCCCACAACACCATCATCGGTGGATATCTTGATGAAAGACCATGGTCTCCAGCCGGCGTAGCAGTGAAGCGTTTCCACTTTGGTTATTTTCATGGCGTTGCACCTGCGTACCGTACCTTCTTTCTGATCTTGTCGGCCATACTTAATGAGTCTATACCAAAATACCTGAGCACCTCGTCAGCGTCTCCTGAACGTCCATATCCCTTGACTCCCATGATGCAAAAGTCCACATCTCTAGAACTTTTCGTGGATAACGCACGAAGGATGCTCTCAGATTGGCCTCCAATTTCCGAATGGTTTTCAACACAAAATACGTGTTTGATGTCACCGATCGTGTCTACAACCCATTTTTCATCTACGGGGTTCATCCAAGGAAGATTTACCACTTTTATGTCTATGTTTTCCTTTCTCAACAAATCCCTCGCTAAGAGTACCTCGGATAGCAGTAGGGGTCCATATCCAAAAACAACTGCGTCGGATCCATCAGCTATGGTCACCCCTTTGCCAACCCTTACCTCGTAATCGGATGGCAGCTGGACTGGTACTTTCGGCGCGGGATGTTCAAGACGTATGTAGAAGCTCTGGTCCATTTTGAATACGGCAAGTTCCATAATCCCGCGTAACTCTTTAGCGTTGCAGGGGTCGCATATCAGCATGTCCGGTATCGCCCTCATGAGCGAGATATCCCTAATCCCCTGATGTGACTTTCCGGGTTTTGCTGGGATTATCCCGGCCAGATGGCCGACATAGATGATTTTTGTACCCTCCGAGGCGTTGTTGAAGATCTGCTCATTGGCCCTGGAAGTCAAAAACGCTGCATAGGTGTTCACGATCGGTAGCTTTCCGGCCAGGGCGAGTCCCCCTGCCATAGAAACCATGTCTTGTTCGGCGATGCCAACTTCGATAAATCGTTCCGGATATGTAAATTGGAATTTTCTCAGACCACATGATTCGGCGAGGTCAGCATCCAGCACGACTAAGTTTTTCTGTTTTCCCCCGATGTCGACGAGTAGGTCCGAAAAAATTTCCAAGAGGGATTTCCCCTCCAGTTTTGGGATCTCCTCAGCGAAATGTTCCGGACATACGGGCAGGTCAAATCCAATTTTACATTTGTTTGTTTTCCGGCTGATCCTAGACATTATCTCGTTCCACGCAGTGACGTATTCCTTTTTGTTCGGAAGTTTGTCGTGCCATTTGTAGAATCCTCCACCCTTCTTCAGGGCCTTTGGATGTTCCATGAACGAAACACCTCTTCCTTTGGTCGTATCGATGATCAGCGCTTTCGGCTTTTTCTTCACTCTTTTGAGGTGTTTAAAGGCACGCAGAATCTCTTTCATGTCGTGTCCGTTGATCACCTTGACGTGCCATCCGAACGATCTCAGTTTGGATTCGATTGGAGATACATCTAGAATTTTTGAGACCCGCATATCCGTCTGGACCCGATTTCTGTCGATGATCAAGTACAGGTTGTCCAGCTTCCAGAAACCTGCGGATTGAATGGCTTCCCAGTTTTGCCCTTCCTGCAACTCTCCATCCCCGATCATGACGAATGCGGAGGATTTCATGCCGTCGAATCTCTGTGCCCAGGCAAAACCTCTTGCCTTGGATATCCCCATACCCAGCGACCCAGTATTAGACTCCACACCTGGAACGGATAGTTCTGCATGGCCTTCCAGACCGCCGAGTCTTCTGAAAGTGGACAGTTTTTCAGTTGGAATGAATCCTCTGGATGCCAGCACTGCGTAAAGAGCGGCCGCCGCGTGCCCCTTGGAGAGGATAAATATGTCCCTGTCCTTTCGTTTGGGCTGTAAGGGGTCGATCCTCATGATGTGGTGGTAGAGAGCAGTAAGGAGCTCCACCGCGCTGAAAGAAGCCCCAATGTGGCCCGAACGTGCTTTCATTATGGTGGTGAGTGCATTCAACCTCACCATGTCCGCGACCACCGCGAGACGCTCGTGCAATGTCAACTTTCTACAATCCATTACTTTTTCAAAATCCGACTTTTCGAAGAAGAACTTGGCATCAGTCCTTCTGGAATTGGACATTTTGGACACCCCCACTGTAGTCCACATAGATGGTCTTCCACTCCGAAAATACATCTAGGGCAGCTTTTCCTACTTCCCTATGTCCGTTTCCGGACATCTTCACGCCTCCGAATGGGAGGTGGACCTCTGAACCGAACGTGGGGGCGTTGACGTAACAAACCCCTGCTTCCATACGGTCGATGGCACCCATGGCCCGCGCGACATCTTTCGTGAATATGGAGGCTGATAGGCCGTACTCGGTGGAGTTGTGTACTTTTATTGCTTCCTCGAGGGAGTTAACCTTGAGGACCACCAGTACTGGACCAAAGATTTCTTCCCTTGCGATCACCATATCCGGTCTGACCTCTGTGAAGATGGTTGGTTCAAAGTAGAATCCTTTCGAGTAGACTCCAGTGGTCAATCTGCTACCACCCAGCAGTAGTTTTGCCCCTTCCTTCTTTCCGATTTCCACGTATTTCATGACCCTGTTGAGCTGTTTTTCGTTGATCATCGGGCACACATCGGTGGATTCGTCGTCACCTGGGCCAACTCTCAATTTCTTTGTTTTTTCGACCAGTTTTTCGATGAACTCATCATAGATCGCTGCGTGGACTATCGCTCGGCTTGTGGCTGTGCAGCGCTGTCCTGCCACCGTAAAGGCACCGCGGACTATACTATCCACGGCTAGCTCCAGATCGCAGTCCTCCATTACGATGCTCGCGTTCTTTCCACCCAGTTCCAGAGAAACCTTTGTCAAGCGTTCTCCGCATAATGTTGCTATCTTCCTACCGACTTCGCTCGAACCGGTGAACGAGATCAGGTCGATGTTCTCGTGTCTGACGAGCGCCTCTCCGGCCTCCTCTCCCAGTCCGTGTACCAGATTCAACACACCACCTGGCAGGCCAGCTTCGCTCATTATCTCTACAAAATTATTTGCGGTCTCTGGAGTATCTTCGGCCGGTTTCAAAACTACGGTATTGCCACATATAAGCGCTGGACACACCTTCCAGCTGATGAGTGAAAGAGGAAAATTCCACGGGGTGATGATGCCGCATACACCAACTGGGTACCTTTTGGTCATGGCCAGCCGATTTGGCAGTTCGGAGTAAGTTGTCTCACCGTAGAGTCTTCTCCCTTCCCCAGCCATGAAGTAGCACATGTCCACCGCGGCCTTTACCTCTCCAAGCGCTTCGTTCATGGTCTTACCCACCTCTTTCACGAGGGTTCGGGCCAGTTCGGTTTTTTTCTCTGACATTATCCTTCCCGCCTCGAAGAGGATTCTTCCTCTAGAGGGCGGGGTTACCTTCGACCACCCCTTCAACGCCTTTCTAGCGGCTTGGACAGCAAGGTCTACATCTTGAGGACCCGATCTCGGAAAGGTGCTCAGGATCTCATCCTTATTCGCTGGGTTCACGTTGTCGAATGTTTCTCCAGAAGTGGAATCCATCCATTTTCCATCGATGAAGTTACGGAAATTTTGGGACATGTATCAAATCCTCCACGTTCACCAAGCTGTGTAACCTCCATCTATTACTAAATTGGCTCCGGTCATATAGGAGGAAGCATTTGAGGCGAGAAAGAGGATCGCCCCATTGTACTCGTCACGTTTTGCCATTCTGCCCAATGGGACGCGGGATGAATAATTCTTGACGAACTCATCATCCTGATTGTTGAACACCCCCCCGAAAATGAGACAGTTGACCCGAATGTTCTTCTTCGCCCAGTATGTGGCCAAGTACCGCGTCAAATTTGAGATGGCTCCCTTGCTGATACAATAGGAGGCAGGTTTGATGAATGTCCCTTTTTTCTCCTTTCTTATGTAGATCCTCTGATCCGGGGAGACTTCTCCATAAATCGATGAGATGTTTATGATGCTTCCTCCTTCGCCTTTGGCCATGGCATCTCCGATAACTTGACAGCACAGCAACGTTCCTTTCACGTTTACATCCATGATCTTTTCGAACAGTTCTTCCGGGTATTCTTCAAATGAGGTATTTCCCTTGGTATAACTCGGCGGGATATCCACGGCAGCAGCGTTGACCAAGATGTGGGGTGGACCCCATCTTTTGACCACGTTTTTGAGCGCACTTTTTATGAGATCTTTGCATGTCACATCTACCTTGTAAGGTACCACGCGGTCATCCTTTAGTATGCGCTCAAATTCCTTTGGATATTTATCCACGTTTAGATCAAATATCGCCACTTTTGCGTTGGCATCCCGCAGGGCTTTCACAAATTCCCTGCCGAGCAGCCCCATCCCGCCGGTCACTATGGCCACTTTTCCATCGAGTCCAAATATTTTTTTTAGTCCATCCCCGTCTCGTTTTGACAATTCACTACCCTCAAAAACATACCCATCTCTAGAGAATAAGAATTTTGCTCATGCTCATTTTATGCATACATTTTTTAAGTTTCCACTTGGATGGTGTTTAGATGAAAGAGGTCAAAATCGGAAGCAAATATGTGGGCGATGACCATCCTTGCTATATAGTGGCGGAGATAGGAAACAACCACAATGGTCAGCTCGAGATAGCAAAGAAGCTGATAGAGGCAGCAGAGGAGTGTGGGGCCGACGCTGTAAAGCTCCAGAAACGAGACATAGACTGTTTGATGACGAAGGAACTCAAAAATACCCCCTATCAAAAGTACGACTCGTTCGGCCCAACCTACGGAAAACACCGTGAAAAACTTGAGCTGTCTAAAGAGGACTGGCAGAGATTGTTTAATTTTGCAAAAAAACTTGGAGTGGACTTTTATGCGACTCCGTTTGATTTCAAGAGTGTTGACTTTTTGGATGAGCTTGGCATTCCCTGTTTCAAAATAGCTTCATTTGACGTCACTAATCTCCCGTTGATCGATTACATCTGCAAAAAGGGAAAGCCGGTCATACTTTCCACAGGGATGTGCACTTGGGACGAACTTGACGAAGCTGTTGAGATCATTCGAAAAAACGGAAACGATTTTGTTTTACTTCACTGTGTTTCTGCCTATCCCTTCGATAATCATCTTGCAAACCTACGCATGATTCAAAAACTCAAAGAGAGATACGATGTTCCGGTTGGATACTCGGGCCATGAGAAGTCCGGGTTTGCTGTTTCCTTGGGCGCTAGATTGGTGGGGGCATGCATGATAGAACGCCACTTTACCTTGGATCGTACTATGATGGGTCCGGATCACGCTGCCTCTCTGGAACCGAGAGGTCTGACAGAGCTTGTGATAAACATCCGAAAGCTGGAGAAGGCGTTGGGTGATGGAGTCAAGAGAATTTTGGACATCGAGGAGCCGATCAGGAAAAAGATGATGAAGAGTGTGGTTAGCACCAGGGACATAAAGGCAGGCGAGGTGATCAAGAGGGAAGACCTCACGGTGAAATGTCCCGGCACCGGCTTGAAGCCAAAGTACATAGACGTGCTGGTGGGAAAAGTAGCTAAAAAGGACATACCGGAAGATACAATAGTCCCTGTGGAAGCGTTAAACTGGTAATAAATGTCAACTTGTTTTTTGCGCGTTGTGGATCAAGTCGCAGACTTCCCTTACCGCTCCGGAGCCTCCTTCTCGTCTGGTGACGTATTTCGCGACCTTCAGTACCTCGGGCAAACTGTCTTTCACCGCTACAGGAAATCCTACGTATCTCATACATTCTATGTCGGGAAGATCGTTGCCCACAAAACATACCTCTCTTGGGGAGAAATTTTCATCCCGTATTATCTTTTTCAGAGCTGATAGTTTGTCTTTACAACCAGTTATGCAGTTTATCTTCAACTTGGCGCACCGTTTTTTTACAACTGGGTTCGTTTCGCTGGTTATCACGATGCTCTTGACACCAATTTCTCTTAACTTGGCCAATCCGACACCATCCGATCTCCAGCAACGGATCATTTCCCTACCTTCCTGGTCGACGTATACCCGGTTATCCGTGAATACACCATCAAAATCAAAAGCTACGAGCTTTATGAAGCGTAATCCCCTAGGCCTGTTTTTCATGTTTGCCACCGTTTTAGTCGATATAATCCTTGAGAAACTTGAATTTAAATCAACTGTCGTACAACAAAAAAAGGGGAAAAGATGAAGTATTCGATTCACGGGATACTTAAAGTTAGGACAAATGTAACCGTTCCGATCCCTGAATATTTCCTAGATTCATTCCGTGGTACGCCGGATCTGACGATACTCTCCCGCAAAAAATTGAATTTTCGGAGGCCTGTGGACAACAGGATACTGAAGGGAAACTATTATTTTTGGCGGGATGGAGATAAATTACTCATCGATTACGATTTCATGAATGCAAAACTGTCTGTGGAAAAATTGTTCGGACGTACTAAGGTTGAATGTACAAATTCATTGAGACGATTTTGCACGGGAGAAAGTTGGCAAAACTTGGTCTTTGCGATCCTATCTGTGAAGCTTATCCAAAAGGGATACACATTTATCCATTGTGGAGGATTGAGCTACGGGGGCGAGGGCGTTCTCATAGCTGGAATGCAAGACACTGGCAAATCATCGACGGTTCTGTCACTCTTAGATGGCAGAGATTTCAAGTTTTTAGGTGACGATTTTTTGATACTGGGAGGACGAAGGATATACGCTTATCCCAAGGAGGTTAGAGTATCTCCTAGGACGCTGAGGGGTAGGGTTGGGGGACAAGACCTCAAAGAGAAAATATTGAAAAACCGGTTGCTTACCACGTTTGTGGAGAGATATCTCAAAAAAGACATAACAAGATTTTTAAAAATACCGAGAAAGTACATCGTCGAAAAGTGTGACATCGGAAAGATATTTGTAATAGGGGGATACGGTGAGGAAAAAGCGATTAGTGTGGATGCGGATAGAGCGTTGAATGCAATTTCAACTCTCTCCTTGCAAATGCCGAATCTCCTCGAAACGTACTTGGACATGTATTATCATCTCTTCGATGTCCCGGTTTTCAAATTGGTCAGGGAAAAAGAGAAAATGATCAGAAAAGCTGTTGAAACCGCGGAGTGTTTTGTAGTGACAGGTCCACATCTGGAGGGGTACTCTAGGGCAATTAAAAAAGTGCTTGGCGCCTGATTATTTTCGATATATCCTTAAATCATAACTCATCATTTGAGTTTTTGGTCGACTGATTCTAGATATTTTTGTTCCACAGTGTCGGCCACTTTTGTCCACGAAAACTTTCGGACGTGTTGGATAGCTCGTTTCTCTAATGCCGTCCTTAAGGTTTCGTTTTTCAAAAGATTGATCACCTCTTGGGCAAATCTTTTCGGTTTCCAGAAGGGCACCAATCTTGCAGAAGATCCCACACATTTTCTTATACCTCCAACGTCGGTCGCCACCACAGGCTTTCCCGCAGCGAAGGCCTCGAGGATCGATATGGGCTGTCCTTCGAATTCCGATGGGAGCACAAAAACATCGCAGGCTTTGTATGCTTGATAAACTTCCTTGTCTGGTAGATCGGGCAAGACGAGAGCTTTTATTCCAATTCTTCTTGCTTCATTTTTTAACTTTCTGACGTAGTCTTCATCATCTCTTGCACCGATGAAGACAAAATGTGCGTTTATTTCTCTTTTGATCAATTTTCCACAATCACGTGAGAATCTGAGCTGCCCCTTGACCGGAGACAGTCTGCCAACTTCCAAGATCATTTCCCCATCGATGTGATATTTTTTTCTGAAAGAGTTACCGTTTGCAGATTTGATGGCTTGGATATCAACTCCGTTAGGGATGTAGATCGAATTTTTCAACCCCAATTTCCTGCAGAGATATAGGTCGTAATCGGAAACACAGAAGATCGATCCTTTTTCATTAGCTGCTTTTAGGTTCCGATCCGTTATTACCTTGTGGAATAGTTTCCCCACGTAGCTGTATCCACAGTTAAGCGAGCAACGAAGTCCGTGGGTGGTCACAAAAAAGTGTTTTGCGTGTTTGACCAGAAACGCCGAGAAAAGCGTATCGTGAGAATGAACTATGTCGTAATCTTTTACGGCGGTTCGGTACCCCGGAATAATCTTCGAGTCTATGATGTTTGGGATCTTCAATTCTTTGAAGGTCTTGACTTTCACATCGGGCCATCTATAACTTCCATTTGGTGAAAAAATGGTGACGTGGTGTCCGCGGTTCAGGAGTTCTCTAGAAAGGTGATAAATATGCTTTTGGCGTCCCCCGTACCGTAGGAATTCTTCATCAACCATACAGATATTTAAGGGACCGTTTTTCATGTCATCCCGCAAGTGAATTTCTGGACATGGATTCTAAAAGATGTTCTATCGTACATGTAAACAAAGAACATTTGCATCCCACAGGTATTTTCTTCAGAACACCCTAAAAGGAAAGTTGATTTCCCCCATATGTCGCGTTTTTTGAGTAAGTTTTCATAATATATGGTGATGTAAATTACGGTGGTAATGTGAGAGTAGCGATAGCGCATGACAGATTGACGGACTTTGGTGGAGCATCCCGCGTAGTCCTGGTTTTGGCGAAAATTTTTCGTGCCGATATATACACGGGGAAATACTCTCCGACTGAGACCTTCCCTGAATTGAGCAGCTTCAATATCGTAGGAATAAATCCTCTGCCTGAGCTCCCTTCCCCCCGCTGGCATCTTCTGGCCAATATGCTCGACGCGACAAAATTTTCAACGCTCGATGAGGTCAGGGATTATGACCTTCTTTTTCTCTCGGGGGAGTGGGCCCACTTCGCATCGAAACAAAATCTGCATAATATATGGTACTGCCATACTCCAAATAGAGCCCTCTACGATCTGAGGCCCACGATAAGACGGAGACTGGGCCCGATTTGGGGACCCATCTTCGAGGGCTGGGCCAAATTTTGGACTCCCATTGATCAAAGATCTGTGGGCAAAGTTAGAAATATACTTGCGAATTCCAAAAGTGTGAAGGAACGGATTAAGAGATTTTACCGGAGGGAATCCTCGGTGGTCTATCCTCCGGTAAACGTCAAAAAGTTCACCTCGAAGGGTTCTGAAGATTACTGGCTTTCTGTTCAGAGAATAAAGCCGGAAAAAAGGTTGGAGATACAGCTCAAAGTTTTTGAAAAACTCTCCGGAGAAAAATTGATAGTGGTGGGAGGTGGAAAGGAGGAAGATGAGTATACAAAAAAGATGGTGAATTGGATTAGACGTCTTTCTAATGTTGAGTGGCTAAAAAATGTCACCGATGAGGAATTGAGAGAACTTTATGCCCACTGCAAGGGTGTCATTCAGACCCCGGTAGATGAGGACTTCGGGCTGGTGGCTGTGGAGGCTATGGCAAGTGGAAAACCATGTGTTGCCGTGGATGAGGGCGGATTCAGGGAGATAATCATCCCAAACAAAACCGGCCTGCTGATAAAAAAACCGTATGTTGCTAATCTTGCTCGCGCGATAAAAAATTTTGAGAAATACGAGTTCAACCCCAAAGTTTGCGTCAAAATAGCCGAAAATTTTTCGGAAAAAGAATTCACCAAAAAAATTAAAATGGTGGTCAAGGAGGTTAGGTCACAGACTCAGTGACAGTTGGTGTCGGGGGAAAACCATGAAAAACATCGATTATCGAGTTTGGTTCAGGACCTTTTCTTTGGTGAACAAAATTTTTCAGGAGAATGGCATTGACCATGTCTTTATCAAGATGTTGCTGAATCCTTTCCACATGAGGGATGTGGACGTTTTGATCCCAAAGCTGTCGGATGAAAAATTGGCCATCGAGCTCCTCAAAAAAGCGGGATTCAGGCCGTACAGGGCTGGCAGGCTTCTCAACCCATGGAAGATCATCTGTGAAGGAGAGCACATCTCTCATTTATCGGTTGATATCCATCCTACCGCGGAGTGGAACCGGACGATCGTGGGGGATGGGGTGGAGATCGCCGCTAGAAAGATCGTGGCGGAGGTGGGAAAAACAAAAGCCTTCTTGCCGGCTCCAGAGGACTCATTTTATCTCATCGCCACCCACGCGTTCTACCAGCACATGACCATCTCTAGGCCCGAGGTTCAGAACGGGATAACTCTGCTCTCGACTCCGAACTTTTCCTGGGATCTTCTCAGGGGGGTAGCCGAGAGGTATGGAACCGCTGAGTCAATTTACGCATTTCTCTTGGCCATAAATCTGGAACGTCCCGGCTTGGTGGGGAAGAGCATCCTGAATGCTTTTTCCCGCGGATCTCCGGGGGCGCTGGTCGGCCGGTGGTTTGAAAATACCGAAAAGAAGTTTCCGCTTATTGTTCCAAAATGGCTTGGATGTGTGTTTCCATCGTATAATCACACGAAAACTCTGATCGGGAAGGTCACCCCCAAAGACCTCGTATTCGACTTCCTCTCCCATTACATGCGTTTCGTGGGCGAAAGGGGAGCGCTTGTTTAATTTTTATCGTTGTGTCCCGTATTCACTTATGGGCGATATTCCTGAACGTGGCTTTCATGTATCCAGCAAGCGGTATCAGCCCCCATCCGGCACATCTCGCCTGGGCGAGGTCCGTTGGAGCCAAGGTCGTGGAAACTCCGATGGGGGTGGGCCGATTCGATCGCCGGAAGATCGAGGGATCCGATGTGTTGCTATTGGAATCCCTCTACTGTGCGCCGTTTGCCAGAAGTTACAAAAGGGAACATCCCGAGTGCAGGGTCGTCTGCATAATAGCCGACACGAGTTTCTGGGGAAAAAAGCTCGGCGTTCTCAGGAGGATTTATTACTGGAGATATCTCGGCTCGGTCGACGGGTTTATCGCGGTTTCCGAGCGAATAAGAAAAGATATCGGAAAGTACGTGGACGAGCCGGCCCTTGTCGTGAGGCCCTTCCTCGTGAACAAGTTCAGGCGAAAAAGATCTGGGTTTAACAGAAGAATATTGTTCGTCGGGAACGAGGTGAAGGAAAAGGGATTTGACCGCCTGGTGGGGGCAATGAGGCACCTTCCGGATTTTGAACTCTTTCTAGTGGGTGATTGTTACAAGAAGATACGCTCCAAGATGGCGAACGTACATGTTGAGGGCAGGGTCCCGATTCTGAGACCGTATTTCGAAAAATGTTCGATTTACGCGCATCCCGCCGATTTCGATCCGTGTCCTTCCTCCGTGTGGGAAGCCATGTATGCGGGGCTGCTTCCGGTGATCTCGGAGGGGGTTGGTCAAAGTGAGCTCTTTCACGGAAACCTGAAAAGACTGGTGCTGAGAAAAAACGACCCAGAGTCAATTGCAAATAAGATAAGGGAGGTTCATGAGATGAGCGGAAAGACAAAATTGATCAAAAGATGTATGGATCTGGCAAGTCGGTACACAAAGGAAAAGAGCATCAAGGATTTCAAAAGAGCATTTTCGCGCCTGCTGGAAATGATGTGATGTGCGATCATCTTCCAGATATCTTTCCATATTCCGATTGGTACCACTTGACGAATATACTCGTTCCCTCCTTAAACCCGGTTTTTGGGGCAAATCCAAGCTTTCTAATCTTTGTGGTGTCGGGCAGCGTGTTCTGGACATCCCCAGCCCAAGAAACACCTCCTCTGAAGATCACCTTCGTACTGTTCAGCCCCAGATTTCTCAGGATATGGTCGACTAGCTCCTTTACCGTATGACTTTCTCCAGACCCGATGTTGTAGGCTTCCCCCTTCAGCTTCCCACTGGAGCTCACCAGAAGCGTGGCGTCTATCACATCTTCCACGTAAAGGTAGTCCTTTTTCTGCTCTCCGGTGCCCAGCACCTCAAGCCTGTGGCAGTCCTTCCGGAGTTTTTGGAGGAGGTCGAACATCACCCCCTTGCGCGAACGGGGCCCGTAGATGTTGTAATATCTGAGGGAGGCTGTTCGGAGCCCGTATAGGGAACTGTATGAGTGACAGTACGCTTCAGCCGCGGCTTTCGACGCTCCGTAGTTCGAAATCGGACGGAGTGGGTGCTCTTCCGGGGTCGGAACAGGGGCCTCTCCATATACGGTTGAGGAGCTGGCGAAGAGGATGGTTTCGATGTCTGCCTTTCTCGCACATTCGAGCACGTTGAGCATGCCGATCGTGTTGAGTTCAAAGTCGTGAATTGGATCTTCAGTAGATCTGGCCACGCTTGACTGGGCAGCCATATGAAAAATAGAATCGACTCCTTCGCACGCTTTTGAGAGGTCATTCGGATTCAAGATGTCTCCACGTATCAACTTGAAGTCCATGTCTTCTTTCAGGGCGGTGAGGTTCTCTTCGTATCCGTTTGAGAAGTTGTCTATTCCTGTTACCCCCAGACCCATTGACCTCAGTCTCTCTGCCAGATGGCTTCCGATAAATCCTGCTACGCCTGTCACAAGAACTTGCGAGCCTAGTTTTTTTGTCATTCAGCTACCTCATAACCTACTTGCCGGAGACATAAAGCCATGCCGATAAACTTGCTTTGCAGGATTATATTTTCCTTGGATTTCCTCACCAGCTTCCAACCACTTCAAATTTGGCCATTCATCGTCTTCTTTAGCAGCTCCATAAGTTAATCCGTTTACACATTTGAAAAGATTAATAATCCCTCCGCTCCAGTTTCTCACCAGTGTCCGATGTCTGGGAATGTGTGGCTCAATCAAGAACGAAAAATTGTTATCTCGACAAGGTGGAGAAAAATCGAGATCAGGGCTGCTGATATTGAAAAATGGATCGGCGAGCTGAGTGAGGTGGATTTCGAGCGGGACAAAAAGACAAGGCTGGCCACATAAAGTTTTCCAGGAACTTGAAGCCGCCGCAGATGTCTGGGCGTTATACGCCATTGCATTAAAAAGTTACATTGGAGGTAAAAAAGATGAAGAATCTTAAAGCAAAAATGTTCAACAAAAAGGCATCCGACCCGCGA
>Ga0164318_10003548_pt1 | contig 14781 bp, 11 predicted proteins | sample GuaBasSedimGuay9_FD_113734 | JGI IMG/M metagenome (GOLD analysis project Ga0164318, IMG submission 113734) | Subseafloor sediment microbial communities from Guaymas Basin, Gulf of California, Mexico - Guay9, Core 4571-4, 0-3 cm | ecosystem: Environmental > Aquatic > Marine > Hydrothermal vents...
TCGCCATACTCTTTTGTACACCACAAAAGAGTATGCAGAAAAAGGTGCCCGACCTCCTTGCCCGCCGTTGGCGGGTTCCCTCCATGGAACAGCTGTTTTGAGGAACGGCAAAAACTCAGGCTGCGCCTTCAAACATTTGCCGCTCTTTTTCTCAAATCAACTGTTTCACTCCGGCTGCGTCACACGGGTTGGGCAGTTCAAACAAAGTTAAAGACCATACGAATATCGCTAAAATAGCTTAAACTAGCGCCATTCGGGACACGCAACAAGGACATCCCCGGAACACTCTCTAAATAAAATTCTTCCGTTCCAGACAATATCGAGCCATTTTTTCGTTCAAAGTGCGCCGTGGTAAATCCAGAGCATCCATCACCGCCTGCACATCCCCGTTATGACGGATCAAAGCCTGCTCAAGCAGCAGACGCTCATAATGACGCATCTGCTCCTGCAACGAAGAAATTTCCGGAGTTGAAATATCCTGGCTCGGATGGCGAAGAACGGAAGCCAACCGTTGACCCTTGGGTACTGATGAAAGAACATACCGCTCAGCAATATTCTTCAGTTCACGAACATTTCCGGGCCAGTCATGATCCAGCAACAAACCGGCATCCGCATCGAGAAGAGAAATTTCCGGGCGATTATAGGTTGCAGCAGCCTGTACCGCAAAATGTTCAAATAACAACAGAATATCTTCTCCCCGCTCACGTAGTGGTGGCACCCGGAGCTCAACGACATTGATCCGATAGTAAAGATCCTCACGAAAAGTTCCTGCCGCACATTCAGCCAGCAAATCCTTGCTGGTGGCACTGATCAATCTGATATCAAGCGGTTGCGGTTCATTACTGCCAACCCTGATCACTTCACGCTCCTGCAGAGTTCTCAGAACCTTGACCTGTAAAGGTAATGGCATGGTGCCAATTTCGTCAAGAAACAGAACCCCCCCTTGCGCGTATTCAAACCGTCCGATCCGAAGCCGTTCAGCACCGGTAAAAGCACCCCGTTCATGCCCGAACAGTTCACTTTCAAATATATTCTCCGGTACCGCACCACAGTTGACCGCAACATACTTCCCATTCTTACGCGCTCCAAATTCGTGCAGGCAACGAGCAGCGATCTCCTTACCGGTTCCGGTTTCCCCCTGCAATAAAACTGGTGCATCGGTGTCAGCAACATCGAGTATCTCTTCACGCAAACGACGAATCCCGGCGCTATTGCCGATCAAGCGCTGTTCAATTCCAATCGATCCGGACAAACGGCAACGCAGTACACGATTTTCCATAATCAAGCGGCGTTTTTCACCGGCCCTCTGGACAACATCAAGAAGTCTTTCTGGCTCAAACGGTTTTTCAATAAAATCATAAGCCCCCTTCTGCATCGCTTCGACCGCCATCTGAACATCCCCATGAGCAGTCAATAACACCACAGGAATGTCAGAATCGAGTGCGTGCAAACGGGAGAGAAATACCATGCCATCCATCTTCGGCATCCTGATGTCACTCACCACAACGCCATAAAATTCACTTGTCAGTTGGTTCAGAGCAGTCTGTGCATCAGAAAAACTCTGCACTTCATAACCGGACAATTCCAACCACTGAGCTGTCGCAGCACGCATCTCGGCATCATCATCAACCAGACAAATTTTGTTTTCGTTGCCGTCCATTTAACTACTCCATTTTATTGTTTTGCTAGTGTCGTGTCATTCATGGAATGTCGCAAATTTGCGCCGGAATTTTGCGTGACAACAAGGCGTGACTTTCGCTGCATAGCCAAAGCTATACAGCGGAAGTCGCAACGCAGTTGGCGCGTAAAATAACCAGCAAAATGCGATAGTTCATGCATGACATGACACTAACGGTAACCTGACCGTAAACTGTGCTCCACCCTCGGGAAGATTCTGCGCCCGGATCGTTCCCCCCAGATCAGTGATAATCCGGTAGGAGATCGACAACCCGAGTCCCATCCCTTCACCAACCTCCTTGGTGGTGAAAAATGGAGTAAAAAGTTCTTCCATATCTTGATCAGCAATCCCGGTACCAGTGTCACTGATAGAGATTTCAATTTCCTGATTCTGAACTGAAACTGCAATCAACAGATCCCGCTGATGACTGTCATGCATGGCATCTATAGCATTGCGGATCAAGTTAACCAGAACCTGTTTTACCCGCGCACGATCACCACCCAAAATCAACGGTTTCTCTGGAACCTCCTTAGACAAAGAGATCCCGAATTCACTGAACAAAGGTGCAGTCATTGCCAAAGCACCATCAAGACAATCCTGCAACACAACCTGCCCTTTTAATTTCGGCGTTTTGTGGGCAAATATTTTAAGTTGAGCCGTAATCGAGGCCATATGTTCAGTCATTCGCGTCACCGCAGTCAGAGTTTCATGAACCTTCCCGGTCTCCTGCCGATCAAGTAACAGACGCCCGCTGGCAGCCTGGGTACGAATGGCAGAAATTGGCTGATTTAATTCATGGACAATCCCGGCAGCCATGTGACCCAGTGCTGCCAGCTTACCAGTTTGAACCAGTTCCGCCTGGGTCTCACGTAAAATAGTCTCGGTGCGGCTACGTTCTGCGACCTCTTCCTGCAAGCGCAGATTCATCTCCTGAATCGCCACGGCTTCACGTGCCTTGCGCCGGGAAATCTGCTTCTGTCGTCGCTCCCGAACATACAACCCGAGTGCCAGAATCAGCAGCGACAGCACAATGCCGATTGCTGCCACCGCTTGTCCTTGCTCTCGTACCGGAGCAAGAGGAACAACATGATGCAGTTGCCAATCCAAACCAGGCAGAGAATGTGACAACATCAGATAAAGATCGCCCTCAAAACGGACGATCCTTTGCCCATCTGCTAAAGTCTCAATTGTCTCCAAGGACAACAGATCCAGAGACAGATTGCCATACTGTCGCCCGGCAAGAATCATGTTTCTTTGTCCTTCCGATAATTGCGTCAGGGTTCGATACTTCCAATCGTTGCGACTGGAAAGAAACAGAACCCCGTTGGCATCGCTGACCAGCACCGTTTCACCACCTTTATGCCAATCTTCCTGTAAGGGCGACAGATCGACCTTAACAACAGTTGCACCCAGAAACCGCTCATCCTTAAGAACAGGATGTGACATGAAATATCCGGGTCGTCCAGTGGTCACTCCAATAGCAAAAAAGCGCCCCTTCAAACCCGCTTTGGCATCGGTAAAATAAGGTCTGAAACCATAATTATGGCCAACAAAACTTAACGGTTCCTGCCAATTACTTGAGGCCAGAGTTTCACCAATAGAATTCACCACATAGAGTGCGTCTGAACCTGCTTCGGTATTCAACGATTCCAGATACCTGTTAACCAGATCCAGGTTGAAAGAGGTTTTAAGGAGAATTTGCACATCGATATTCTGGGACAAAACATAGGGCAAGTAAGCATAACGGCTCAACGCTTCACGCAAAGTTCCAGAATACAACGTCAGCCTCTCGCCACCCACTTTTATCAGGTTATCGAGAGCATCGTTATAGACCCAGCGGGTTGCCTGCCACACCAGGCTGGTTGACAGAACAATCCCGAGGAGAAATACCCACAAAGGGATAATATTTCTAAAAAATCGCTTTTTCGACAAAACAGGATTCCATCCAAAAGTAAAAAAAGTGCCACAATGGTTTTCTAACAACTCAATTCATTTATTGTTTTACACTGATAACAAATTTCAGATAACGCCCTTCTGGAAAGCTGACTGAACAGGGAAAGTCTTCCGGTTGGCCGCTGGTAAAAATCGTCTTCAGGGTATCTCCAGTTTGCAATGCACCACGCCGCAGCTCCTTGAGATAATCATCCAGAGATACCTTTTGATGATTTGAGGAACTGATCAGCAAACCGCCAGACTCCAACAATGGAAGAGTTGCAGCAACCAGTTTGCTCGTCCCCCCATGGGTGGAAAAGCGACTTTTTTTGGTGGTTGAAAACGATGGGGGATCAAACAGGATAATATCAAAGTAGCGCTGCTGAATCTGCATTTTTTCCAGTTCTGCGAAAACATCACCAACAATAAATTCATGTCGTTTCGGGTTAATCCGATTCATCGCAAAATTTTCTCGCGCAATATCCAGATATTTTTTCGAGACATCAATACTGGTGACCTTCTTTGCTCCAGCAGCAGCGGCTGCTACAGAAAAGGCACCGGTAAATGCAAATAGATTAAGAACCCGTTTTCCAGAAACTCGGGACATAATTTCTTGACGATTGCGCCGCTGATCAGGGAAAAGTCCAGTATTCAGACCTTCTCTCAGATCAACCAGATAATTCAATCCAAGCTCTTTGACCTGCAATGGCACCGCTGCTGCGCTTCCTGCTATCAAATGGCTGTATTCCTTGGTCCTTTTTCTTGCCTCCAAAGCCCGGGTTTCCTGAGGTCGCAGCTTACGATAGATCCCCTGGGGTTGAAAAACCTTCTGCAGGGCTGCTGTTAATATCCCCAGATGGGCATCCCAGGCCGGCGTATATAATTGCAACATCAGATAATCACCGTAGCAATCAACCGTCACCCCGGGGAGCCCGTCACCTTCACCGTTGAGCCAGCGGAAAGCATCAGTTTGATCCAGATTGGCATATTGACGCAGTTGTTTTGCCTGACTGAGTTTCCCTTCCAACCACCCTTTGGTCAGCTGAATTCTACCGGGATCAAGAATGCGAGCAACAATTCTATCTGCTGGATCGTAGAGCGCAGTAGCCAGATGGTTTTGATTTTCATCGACTAAGGCTATTAACTCCCCGGCTTTTCCCGTGGGCCATTGTTTCGTATAGTGATCGGCAATAATCCACGGGTGACCCAATTGCAACATGCGAAGCGTTTCTGGCCCTACTTGACATTTTTTCATAGAGTTTCCTCAACTTTTTTTGAGAACTGACTTAGATTGAATTGTAACCGACCAGCACCAACACACCAAGCGGCAGTTTTCATATTGCAGCCAGTCCATGGATAGTCCGACAACCTCCTGGATCATGACAAAAAAATAGAATGCTGTAAATATTTACAAATTCTTTCTGTTCAATGTTATAATGCTAAGATATGCACAGGAGGCACCAGATGAGCAGCAAATTCAAAAATCGTATTCGTGAACAATTTGGCAGAACAGCCGTAGCCTACGTGGAAGCCACCCATTTTTCCGGAGGAGAAGACCTGGAAGAGGCTGCCCGAATGCTCAAACCGTCTCACGATGATAACATGCTTGATGTCGCCTGTGGTGGCGGGCATATGGCACTCTTTTTTGCACCGATGGTGCGACAGGTTGTTGCCTCAGATCTAACCATGCAGATGCTGAAAAAAGCTCAAGAACATGTTGCCGAAGGGGCACGTGTTGATAACGTCATTTTCCGGGAAGCTGATGCCGAAGATCTTCCTTTTCCAGCCGGATCTTTCACCCTGCTCTCCTGCCGCATTGCTCCTCACCATTTTCCAGATGTCCCGCAGGCCTTACGCGAATTCCATCGGGTACTGCGTCGTGGTGGTCGGATGGTGATCATTGACACCCTGATGCCTTCAGATCCGGAAATTGCAGAGTTTTTCCAAACCATGGAGAAAATGCGCAATCCCACCCACATCAGAGCATTCAGTGAGGATGAATGGCGGGAAATGATTCAGGATTCTGAGTTGATTCTGCAAGAAACCATGATTATCTCAAAAACTCACGATTTTCAAGAGTGGACCAAGACCGCCGGATTGAATCGGGCAAAAGTTCAAGAATTAAACAAGTTTTTCATGGATGCACCACAGAAAATTCATGATTACTTCAAAATCGAATCCTTTGCCGGAGAAGTTGAATCTTATACGGACAAAAAGCTATTGATTTATGCAAAGCGCAAAGAGAAAGAGAAGCATATCCACCAGAAAGCCGCAGTAGAAGTTCCTCCTGAAACTCCGCTGGAGACACCTGAGGAATCCTGACATACAGAGTGAAAAGTAACTACAAATCAAAATAACTGTCACCAGATAGTCATTTGCCTACCCGCACGGAATCCTCTTTATATACGAGCGATCCCGTCTTACCGTCCCTTTCCGTCCATTGCGACCATACACAATCAAATAGTACCCGATTCCAGAGAGCTGGGATGGGCATTCAGGTCGAATTTTTGAATTCATAAAAAAAGGGAGACGCCCGAAAGAGTCTCCCTTGAATAGAATCAAAATAAAGTAATTTTAAATATTACTTGATACCTGCAGCTGTTTCAAGCATTGCAGTAGTAACAGACTTAGGACGCTCAATAGCATAACCAAGAGCACGGTCCCAAGTGATGTTAGGCAGGCAACCAAGAGCACGGCCAATACCGAACAGAACAGTGTAATACTCGTACTCAGTAACACCATAGTACCACTGGATAACACCAGACTGGGCATCAACGTTTGGCCATGGGTTTTTAGCTTTACCTTGCTCACGCAAGATATCGGGAGTCACGTCAAAGATCATGCTGACAAGTTTAAACAGTGGGTAATCTTTGAGACCCTCTGTGTTGAGGCAGAACTCGCGCTGTGACATGTAACGTGGGTCGGTCTTACGCAGAACGGCATGACCGTAACCTGGAATAACCTGACCGCTGTTAAGAGTTGCCCAGAGAGCTTCTTTAAGTTGCTCTTCGGTGGGCAGTTCGCCACCAAGTTTAGCCATGAAGTTTTGGGTCCAACGGAGAACTTCTTCGTTTGCCAGACCGTGAAGAGGACCAGCCAGACCGTTGATACCAGCACTGTAGGCATAGTAAGCATCGGACAGAGCAGAAGCAACCAGGTGAGTTGCATGGGCAGATACGTTACCGGACTCATGGTCAGAGTGAAGCATGAAATACATCCGGGCAACATCTTTGTAACTATCGGTCTGGCCAAGCATGTGAGCGAAGTTACCACCCATATCCAGATCTGGATCGGCATCAATGTGGACATCAGCCTTATACTTCATACGATAGATGTAAGCACCGATAGGACCAAGCTTAGCCATCAGATTGGTGCAATCTTCGTACATGTCTTCCCAGCAAGTCATCTTGTTGAATTTGCCGGCAGCATAGTTATTGGAGAATACGGAATCACGCTGCATTGCCAGGATTGCAGAAGAGAACATAACCATTGGATGGCTGTCACGTGGCAGAGCACGCAGAACGTCGATAACATAAGCAGGAACCTGGGAACGCTCTTTCCAGTCCGCAACAACTTCCAGAGTTTCTTCCATAGTCGGAACATCACCGGTCATCAACAGATACCAGAAACTCTCAACATAAGCATAATCACTACCTGGAACTTTGGGCAGAGCTGCGAAAGTCTCAGGAATGGTCATGCCACGGAAACGGATACCTTCCATTGGATCAAGATAGGAAATATCAGTTACCAGACACTTGATACCACGAGCACCACCGATAGCCTGACCGATAGTTGCATCACCGAGAACCACATCACCATACTCTTTGACCAGTTTAGTGACGCGAGGACGATGTGCAGCAATCTTTTCCGCTAAAACCTTTTTCAATGTTGACATACTCTCTCTCCTTTTTGTGGTTGTTGAAAACAATTTGAAGATGCCCATATGGGCCAAAAAAGAAATATTTCCGCAATGCGGAAAATGAGCTACATAAAAACAGTTTTTTAGTAGCTCTAAATGCTAAAGGAATTAGCGATACTTTGACCCCATATTCAAGAGTCTATAAACCTTCCTTCGCTTAAAATCACAAATATCGTTTTAACAACTCGCTTCTCCCTTGTCAAGCTGTAAATTGTATACTGTATCCAAAAAAGGTACCCACATAAGTTAGGTGCTTTTACCTGACAAAAAAGGTTATTTTTAACTTGCCCTGAAAACAAGGATTAAATTAATATGCCTAATTATTATGCAGATAAAAACTCCCCAGATAAAGTCGCTGCAATTATCAAGTCCAGTAATCTTAGCACCTATGGCAGGGATTACCAGTCTGCCCTACCGAAAAATCATGAAATCTTTCGGCGCAAGTCTGGTATTTTCTGAAATGATCAGCGCCAATGGACTGATTCGTGATGGTCAAAAAACCCGGTTACTACTTGCCACTGATCACGAAGAATTTCCTCTTGGAATTCAACTGTTTGGAGATGATCCAACGGTACTGGCAAAAGCAGCTGAAATGGTTAGTAATGATGGCTCCTTGCTTGACATAAATATGGGCTGTCCGGTTAAAAAAGTGGTCCGTAGCGGTGCCGGGAGTGCCTTGTTACAGGAACCTCGTCGGGTTGGCCAGATCCTTAAAGCGGTACGCAAAGTCTATCCCGGTCCACTGACGATAAAAATCCGTTCAGGGTGGGATGAACAATCTCTCAATTTTCAGGAGATTGGGCGGATTGCAGAAGCGGAAGGGGTCGATGCAATCACTCTGCACCCCCGCCCCCGCAGTCAGGGATTCTCCGGAAAAGCATGCTGGGAGCATATTACTGAATTGAAATCTACCCTGAATATACCCGTGTTTGGAAGTGGGGATATTTTTAACGCCGAAGATGGTTTACAGATGCTCCAGCAAACCGACTGCGACGCAATTATGATTGGTCGTGGTGGCTATGGTAATCCCTGGCTGATCAGTCAAATTTTGGCATTGCTAGCGGGAAAAGCAGTTATTTATCCAAGCCCAATGGAAAAGCTTCGGGTAGCATTGGACCACCTGCAGTTGCATCGCGAGCAATTTGGAGAGAAGAAGACTCTGCTGGAAATGCGAAAACATCTATGCTGGTATGCGCGGGGATTGGCGGGGGCCAGTCATTTTCGTGCTGCTCTGCAAAAAGTTGAACACTTCGATCAAGTTCTGGAACTGACAGAATTATTTTTTTCCCAAGCGAAGGCCGCATGAGCACTTCACAGCAACACTCTTATCAGGAATATGCCTTGATTCTGGAAAGTATTGACGATGCTGTCATTGCAATCGATCAACAGGGAATAGTTATTTTTTTTAATTCAGCGGCTCATCACCTGACCGGGCTATCCGAAAAACAGACTCTGCATAAATCTTTTTTTGAGTGTTTCCCACGACAAAAGACTCTCTGTTATCTGGCACGCACAACCTTGGATGAGGGACGATCTATCTCCAGCCATGAAACAGTTATCTTGAAAACCTCAAGCCGACAACAACGGCAGGTCAGCATAACAGTATCACCCATATTTTCAACATCTCAGCCACAACGAGGTGCCGTTATCATTCTCCATGATCTGACCCAGGTTCACTCCCTCGAAGGAGCACTACGTCATGCCGATCAGTTAGCCATGATTAAAACTATGGCTGCAGGACTGGCACACGAAATCAAAAATCCACTCGGTGGAATCAAAGGTTCTGCCCAACTTCTGCAGATGGAGTTGGAGGGAGACAGTGAGCTTCAGGAATATACTCAGCTGATTATACGCGAGACAGAACGGGTCAATCGTATTATCGAAGAATTATTAAATCTTTCACGCCCACGTAAATCCCAGGTCGAATCAGTAAACATCTGTCAACTTCTGGATGAAATTGTCAAATTACAAAAAAAGACCGCTATCGATCATAACATTCGTTTTAAATGGCAACTCGATCCCAGTATTCCGGAGATTCCAGGTGATCAGGATCTGCTGATGAGTCTTTTTTTGAATCTGATAAAAAATGCCTGTGAGGCAACTTCTGACCATAGCGAAATTCTCATTGAAAGCCGTATCGATGCTGAGTATCACTTAAGCCTTCCGGGCACACGTCCGACCCCGATTGTCCAGATCTCTATAAGCGACCAGGGACCGGGAATTTCTGCGGCAGAGCTGGAAAAAGCATTCACCCCTTTCTACACGACTAAAATGGACGGTAACGGCCTCGGACTGTCAATCTGCCAGAAAATTATTACCGACCATAAAGGACTTTTACAATTCGTTGATCGGCCTGAAGGGGGCACCCAGGTTAAAGTATCATTACCGCTATTTCACACCCGTGCAATCAATAAGGAAAAATGAACAATGGCAATTCAACGCATTCTTGTCGCCGACGATGAAGAGAGTATCCGCTGGGTTCTATCCAAAGCTTTAAAAAAGCAGGGATTCAGTGTAGATCTTGCAGTCGATGGTTTTCAGGCCAGAAACCTGGCCAGGCAGCACCACTACGATCTTGCCGTTCTGGATATCAAAATGCCGGGCATCCAGGGTCTTGACCTGCTCAAGCAGTTCCGCTCCGACTATCCCGACACATTGATTATTATTATGACGGCCGAAGCGACCATGGAACACGCCGTAACTGCAATGAAAAACGGCGCCTACGACTACCTGAGCAAGCCCTTTGATCTGACCGCTCTGGATGCCATTATTTTAAAAGCGGAAAAAGCGGCAGAACAGACCGAGAAGATCGATCAACTAAAAGAAGAGTTGCAGGATCAGTATAGTTTTAGCCAGGCAATAATTGGCAACAGCCAACCGATGCAGGAAATCTACAAAATACTTGGTCGGGTTGCCGGATCAGATGTCACCGTTCTGGTGACCGGAGAAAGTGGAACGGGCAAAGAATTGGTCGCCCGGGCCATTCATATCAATAGTCAGCGTCTCGGCAAACCATTTATTGCCATAAACTGCGCAGCAATTCCTCGTGAACTTTTAGAAACAGAGTTGTTTGGTCATGAGCGGGGAGCTTTTACCGGCGCAACAGAACGTAAAACAGGAAAATTTGAGCAAGCCAGTGGGGGCACCCTGTTTCTGGATGAGATTGGTGATATGCCAGCAGAATTGCAGGCAAAGCTATTACGGGTACTACAGGAAAAAGAAATTACCCGCACCGGTGGAAACCGGACCATACCAGTTGATGTGCGAATTGTCGCTGCGACCAATCAGGATATTACTGTTCTGGTTAAAGAAAAACTCTTTCGGGAAGATCTCTATTATCGACTCAACGTATTACCGATTAGACTTCCAGCTCTACGAGAGCGCCAGGATGATATTCCACTGCTGGTTGATTTCTTTCTGCAGAAATCTAAACAGGATCTGGGCATTGATTCCATGGAATGCAGCCCGGAAACTCTCGATTTTTTCAGATCATACAATTGGCCTGGCAACGTCAGAGAATTGGAGAATGTCATCAAGCGTGCCGCCCTGCTTTCACCTAACCACGTCCTGACTCCTTCCGATTTTCCAGGACTGTTTGAAGATGAAAAAATTCAAAGTCAGGACGAATCACTTGAATCTCTGGTGGCACGAAAGTTAGAAAATTCTCTGGTGCAAATGAATCTGCAGGAAATGGACAATCTTTACGAAATGGTACTGCATCAGATAGAACGTCCACTGATCAATATTGTTTTAAAAAAAACCCGGGGTAACCAGATCAGAACTGCCGACATTCTTGGAATCAACCGGAATACTCTGAGAAAAAAGATTAAAATTCTCGAGATCGAAGTGAAACGGGGGAGTTAAAATAATCACAAAATCAACCGTAGGGGCAATTCATGAATTGCCCTTACACTAGCAATCGGCATTTCAATAGCTATCGTCCCGTTTAGCCTGGTTCTCAAAGCGGGTAAATTCGCCCCGGAAGGTCAGATGGACGGTTCCAATCGGGCCGTTCCGCTGCTTACCGATAATGATTTCGGCATCTTTATCGTGCCCCTTTTCGCAGGTTCTCTCGCGGCTTTTGCAATCCTCGCAATAAACCGACTCGCGATAGACAAACATAATCACGTCAGCATCCTGCTCAATCGCTCCGGACTCACGCAAATCAGCCATCATCGGACGTTTGTCAGTACGGCTTTCAAGTGAGCGATTCAACTGCGACAGAGCCACAACCGGCACTGCCAGTTCTTTGGCCAGTGCTTTGAGGGAGCGGGAAATTTCTGAGATTTCCTGCTGTCGACTTTCAGGATTACTGCCCCGCATCAACTGCAAATAATCGACGACAATCAAGCCTAAACCATGTTCAGCCTTCAACCGCCGCGCTTTCGAGCGCAATTCAAGCACCGATATCGCCGGGGTATCATCGATAAAAATTTGAGTTTCATTCAACTGTCCAGCCGCCATGGTTAACTTCGGCCAGTCCGACTCCCCCAGATGTCCGGTTCGCAGCCGCCCGGCATCAACCTTGGCCAGAGAGCAGAGCATCCGCTGCACCAGCTGTTCCTTACTCATTTCCAGAGAAAAAATAACTGCTGGGACTGGTTTGTCAACATGGGTAGCAGCATATTCAATCAGGTTCAAGGCAAAGGCAGTTTTTCCCATCGAAGGACGTCCAGCAACAACAATCAGATCACTTGATTGTAACCCGGCGGTCATTCTGTCCAAATCGTGATAACCAGTCGGAACTCCGGTCACCAGTTCCTTGCGTTCATAGAGCGCCTCTATCGACTTAAAGGTATCCTTAAGGATATCCCGCACCGGAAAATAGGAGGGGCGCATCCGATTTTCAGAGATCTCAAAAATTGATTTTTCAGCCTGATCGAGAATCTCCTCCATATCCCCGCCGTCGTAACCACGGGTAGCGATAGCAGTTGACGCTTCGATCAATTTACGCGCAACCGCTTTCTCTTTAACCAACTTACAGTAGTAATTAATGTTGGCCGCCGTTGGAACATAATCGACCAGAGTCGCCAGATAGGTACTTCCCCCGACAGCTTCAAGCTCACCTCGATCCTTAAGGACAGCCGTCAGCGTGACCAGATCAGCCGGTTCACTCTTATCCCCTAAAATAATCAGGGCATTAAAGATTTTCCGGTGACTCTCACGGTAAAAGTCCTCTGTCCGTAGAAATTCCAAAGCCCGGTTGAGGGCTTCATTTTCCAACAACACCCCACCAAGGACGGACATTTCAGCTTCAAGATTCTGTGGTGGCAAACGGTGGGTCTGGTTCTCTTCCATAAATAACTCCCAAAGATCAAATCAGCCTCGGAGGATATCAGAGTCGAGCAAAAGAAAAAAGCGGAAGGTTCTTCACCGACCGCTTTTTTCTTTTACCGGTTGATCTTGTAACTTATTTTATATGAATCAATTGCTCGCTCGGCAGTTCAAACTTTCGATAAAAACAACTGGCTCGAGTCTTACCGGAGTCAGGATCCTTGGTGTGACAGGAACCACCCCCCTGCGGCTCAACCCGATAAACCAAAGCATCCTGATCACAATCGGTCAGGATCTCGACAATTTTTAAAAAATCACCGGAAGTTTCCCCTTTGGTCCACAATTCATTGCGTGAAGTCGACCAGAATGTCGCCATCCCCTTTTCCAGAGTGGTTTTCAGGGCTTCTGGATTGACATAAGCAAGCATCAGAATCCGTCCATCAGCAACATCCTGCACCACCGCCGGAATCAACCCACCCCGCTTTTCAAAATCGATCAACAGTTCAGTGCCCTCTTCTAATATTTTTTTATCCATTATCATCTCCCTGTAAAAAATATGATCTCTCCAACCTCTCCATCTCAGCGCCTCTCCGTTAAAATCCGGTCAAAAACGGTTCGCCTTGACCATATCCTGGGTAAAAACCTTCGGTGCCGGAATCGGGACAATACCATCAACACCAAGTCGCAGCAGTTTCGGAGCCAGAATATTCAACTCCGATTCCCGGATAACGGCTGAAACACTGCACCATGCCTCATCCACCACTGGACTCACCGTGGGAGAAACTACAGACGGTAGCATTTTCTCAACTTTAGATAATACAGCAGTCGGCACATCCATAAACACCATAAATACCGGCTCACGCTCAGCTTGCAAAACTGCATCGATACACATGCGGATATCTTCCATCTTTTCCAGTTTAGCTCTGTTTTTGATTGCATCACGGTTGGCAATCAACTGTGGATTGGAGGTAAACAACTCGGCAACAATGATATTTCCATTAGCCTTCAAAGTGGCACCGGTTTCAGTGATATCGGTAAAAGCGTCACATTCCCCCATATTCACTTTCGCTTCTGTCTTACCTTCGCTATGCAATATCTGGATATCTTCGATACCATACAATTCTGTCATGCGCCGCTTGGTCAAATTTGGCAGTTCGGTCGCGATAATCTTCCCCTTGCAGTCTTCAGGGGTTTCGATGCCGAGTCCTGGCCGAGTCGCCAGGACCAATCGGGAAGGCTGATTCGTATACTTGGAGAAGATAAAATCCCCCAGCACTTCAACTTCCTGCTCACGACCCGCTTCAAAAATATAATCCTTGCCGGTAATACCGCAATCGACAATGCCGTCACTCACCTTCTGCGCCATCTCCTTGCGATCGAGCACCCGGAACACGACATCTTTATCGTAAGGACCAGACAGTTCATATTGACGACTCTTTTTTAATGGCCGACCCGATTTTGCCAGTAACCGCAAAACCTGCTCATTCAAGCTGCCTGATGGTATTCCGAAATAGAGAACACCTTCTTTTTTTCCGTATGACATAAAATTTTTCCTCTTTTAAAATAAATGTATTTATTGTCAATATTCGATTTGCGGCATTCTGCCTATAGACCAACAATATTTCAATCAAAGTTTTTTCTATTTTCTCAAAAACTTGTCAATAGTGCCAAATATAAAAACACCCATTGCCACTAACTTTCAGCCTACTCTCATGACCAGTGGCGACCCTTATCGGTCAGACGATATCTCTGCATCCGGCTATTGGGCTTTTCTGGGATAGTCATTTCAATCAATTCTTCGGTCAAAGCCGGGAGAAGATAACGCTCGCGAAATGATTTTCGATCCTGTAAACCGAGAAGATTCTGCAAATCCTCACGAGTCATTTCACCCTGCATGATTCCCAGTAACCGTTTTACTTGGGGGGTGACTTGAGGGGTGACTTGGGGGGTGACTTGAGGGGTGACTTGAGGGGTGGAA
>Ga0164318_10003549_pt1 | contig 14779 bp, 7 predicted proteins | sample GuaBasSedimGuay9_FD_113734 | JGI IMG/M metagenome (GOLD analysis project Ga0164318, IMG submission 113734) | Subseafloor sediment microbial communities from Guaymas Basin, Gulf of California, Mexico - Guay9, Core 4571-4, 0-3 cm | ecosystem: Environmental > Aquatic > Marine > Hydrothermal vents >...
AAGGCTTCAGCAACGATTTTTTTTCTTTTTTCAACAAATTCGATAGTTACAAAATTACTAAACATTGAAATTTTACTTCCTCCATATTTTTTAATATCATGAACAGTTGAATCGAAAGTATATAAAAAGAAATCAAAAATACTCGGCGTAATTACTTCACAGCCTTCATGGCGTAAAACATTTTCTAAATCATTATTACCTAAAGGTGAATATTTAACATAAATTTCTCCTACAACTCCTACTTTTGGCTTTCTAACAGATTTATCGACAGGAATTAAAGTAAAAAGTTTAATTGCTTGTTCAACAAGCTTTTTTGGAAAAAGCCACGCTCTTATATCATTATAACGAAGACTTTTCGCTAAGAGTTTATGTGCTTTAGCATAAACTTCTAAAGTTTCTCCAGAATTAATTTCATAAGGGAGTGTTTCATTAACTATTTGCATTAAAACATCGCCAAACAATAAAGCATTTGTTAGTTTAAGAGTCATACGAGGTGTAATTTTGAAGCCAGGATTTTCTTCGAGGCCGACAGAGTTAAAACTAATAATCGGAATATATTCGTAATGAGCTTTTTTAAAAGCTTTTCTAATAAGATTGATATAATTACTTGCACGGCATCCTCCTCCAGTTTGAGAAATTATAACTGCAATCTTTGTTAAATCATAACCGCCTGTTTTAATTGCATCAATAAACTGGCCAATAACAAGCATAGCCGGAACACAAATGTCGTTATGAGAATATTTCATTCCTTCATTAATTAAATCAAAACTATTGTTTTGTAAAATTTCTGCTTTATAACCTTCACTTTCTAAGATATCAATAAAAAAATCAAAATGATAGGGAGCCATTGATGGAATTAAGATAGTGTATTCTTTTTTCATTTCTTTGGTAAAGATAATTCGATCATCTTCATAAACTAACTTGGCCATTATTGTTCTCCTTTCATTGTTGAGAGTAAACTACGAACGCGAATATTAACGGTTCCTAAGTTATTTACCTCATCAATTTTAATTTGGGTATAAAGTTTATGATGTTTTTCTAAGATACTTTTCACTTCATCAGTAGTAATTGCATCTAATCCACACCCAAAAGATACTAATTGAATTAAATTAGCGTTCTCAATTGTTGTAATGAACTTCGCAGCATCATAAAGTCTTGTATGATAAGTCCATTGATTTAAAACATTTACTTTTTCTTGATTGGCAAATAAATTAACTGAATCTTCACTAATAACAACAATTCCTAAACTTTGTAATAATTTAGGGATTCCATGGTTAATTTCTGGATCGATATGGTAGGGTCTTCCAGCTAATAAGATAATATTTTTATGATGTTTTTGACCGTATTCTAAACTGCGTTTTCCTTCTTCTAAAACATCATTACGATATTTTTTATATTCGGCAATTGCTAGTTTGTAAGCATGACGTAATTCTTTTTTACTAAAATCCAGTTTATCGTTCATTGCTTCATAAATACTTTTGATAAAATAGTTAATTTTATTTAAACTAACATAAGGATCTAAATAAGTTTTTAAATTGATATTATCCATATTTGCACCGATTACTTCTGGATAAAAAGCAACGATCGGACAGTTATATTCATTATCACGATAATCTTTTTCAATAAAGTTATAAGGAATATTTGGATAGAATAAAAAATCAATTTCCTTTGTTAATAAATTTTCGATATGGCCATGAACCAGCTTTGCAGGATAACAAATTGTATCACTTGGAATGGTTTCTTGGCCTAATTCATAAATTGTTTTACTAGAGCGGTTTGAATAAACAATTTCATACCCTAAAGTATCAAAGAAAGTAAACCAAAAAGGAATATTTTCATACATATTTAAGACTAATGGAATACCGATTTTTCCTTTATATGTTTTAGTTATATCAGATTTATAACTAGTGATTTTATCATACTTATATAAATAAAGATTTGGAAGTTCTTCTTTTTTTGATATAATTCCAGCTCCTTTATCACAACGGTTACCAGAAATATATTTTTTACCATTAAAAATATTAATTGTTAAGGCACAATAATTATTACACTTTTTACAAACTGCACTTTTAGTTGTATAAGTAAAATTATTTAACCCTTCAAGAGAAAGGATTGTTGATTGGTCTTGTTGCTTTTCCATAGCTACTAAGGCAGCTCCGTATGCACCCATTAATCCTGCAATATTTGGCCGAATCACTTCTGTTCCTATTTCTTGTTCAAAAGCTCTTAAAATCCCGTTATTATAAAATGTTCCCCCTTGAACAATGATCTTTTCTCCGAATTCTGCTTTAACATCAACTGCACGAATTACTTTATATAAAGCATTCTTAACAACACTATAAGCAAGTCCTGCAGATATATCACTAGGGCTCGCTCCTTCTGCTTGAGCTTGTTTAACCCCGCTATTCATAAAAACAGTACATCTACTTCCTAAGTCTACTGGTTGATTTGATTTTAAGGCTAAATCAGCAAAATCCTCAATGGTATGACCAAGAGATGTTGAAAAAGTTTCGATAAATGAACCACACCCAGAACTACATGCTTCGTTTAAGATGATTGTTGTAATGACGTCGTTTTCAACTTTAAAACATTTCATATCTTGGCCACCAATATCAATAATAAACTCAACATTAGGTAAGAAATGTTTAGCGGCTTTATAGTGGCAAATTGTTTCAACTTCCCCACCATCTAAATTAAAGGCATTTTTAATTAACTGTTCCCCATACCCAGTTGAAAAAGCACTTTTAATAATGATTTTTTCACCTAGTAAATCATAAATCTCATATAGCGCTTTTTTAACCATGTCAACAGGATTCCCTTTATTGTGAGAATAAAAACTATATAAAATTTCTTTATCTTCATTAATTAAAACTAGTTTAGTAGTTGTACTTCCAGCATCAACCCCTAAATAAGCATTCCCTTGATATTTACTAATATCGACTATTTCTACTCTTGCTTTGTTATGTCTTTTTGTAAATGCTTCAAAAGCTTCTTTTGTTTCAAATAACGGTTTCAAAGTCTTTTTTTGATTTCGCCGATCAATCTTATCGTATTTAATAACGGCATTAATTACTTCGTCAATTGTTGAGGGAGTTTCATTAGCTAGTAAAGCAGCTCCGTAAGCAACAAAAACTTCACCATTTTTAGGAACAAATACATCTTTTAAATCGAGAAAATCAATAAATCTTTGGCGTAGTTCACTAGCAAATGTTAATGGCCCACCTAAAAAAGCAACACGACCTCTAATTTTTCTTCCTTGTGAAAGTCCAGCGATAGTTTGGTTAACAATCGCTTGATAAATACTCATTGCAATATCTTCATGCGTTGCTCCTTGATTTAGAAGTGGCTGAATATCGCTTTTTGCGAAAACACCACAGCGAGAAGCAATTGGATAGATTTTTTTATAATCTTTAGCAAGGACATTTAATTGGGCACTATCGACATCAAGTAAAGTAGCCATTTGATCAATAAAAGCACCGGTTCCCCCAGCACAAGTTCCATTCATCCGTTGTTCGATGTTACTACCATTAAAGAAAATGATTTTAGCATCTTCTCCGCCAAGTTCAATACAAACATCAAACTTTCCACCTTCATTTTCTAAGGCTTCTGTCGCACTGATAACTTCTTGAGTAAATTGATAACTAATTCCTTCTGCTAAAAACATTGCGGCACTACCTGTAAAATTAAGAAACATCTTTTCATTATTAAAAGTCTTTTTAAGCGCTTTTAATAAATTAATTAAAGATGTAGTTATACTACTTTTATGACGTAAATAAGTTTTATAAATCACTTGATTATCCGTATCTAGGACAACTGCTTTTATTGTTGTGCTACCAATATCTATTCCGACTCTTAAGTTCATAATAATCACCTGTTTTTTTTTAGTTTCATTACCATTCTACTATAAATTAAATATTTTAGTAAGAGAATAATAATAAATTATAAATAACAATAAGATATAAAGACTATCAAAATTAATAAAGCAAGAAAACAACTATTGAAATTAGGCTATAATAACTGTTTGTAAAGCTAATTATGGTAATTATAAAAACGATAAAATCTCAAAAACAATGATTGTAAACGTTAACATTGTAATGTATAATATCATATATATTATTATAATAACTTCTGGAGGAAAGACATGAACAGAAAATATGTTGCGCCACCTTATCGAATTAAAATGATAGAACCAATTAAGATGACTACTAGAGAAGAAAGAACCGTTTTTTTAAAGAAAGCTGGATATAATCCTTTTTCATTACGGAGTGAAGATGTTTATATTGATTTACTAACTGATAGTGGAACAGGAGCAATGAGTCATTACCAGTGGGCAGCTTTAATGCAAGGTGATGAGGCTTATGCTGGATCACGAAGTTTTTATAAATTAGAAAAAGTTGTTAAGGATATTACGGGGTATAAATACGTTATTCCCGCTCATCAAGGCCGAGGAGCTGAACAAGTAATGTTACCGCAGTTAGTTACAAAAAAAGGGATGTTCTATATTTCAAATACGCATTTTGATACAACTAGAGCTCATGTCGAATTTGCCGGAGCACGCGCAATTGATTGCGCTATTAAAGAATGTTTTGATACTGAACATTATCATCCTTTTAAAGGCAATTTTGATTTAGAAACCTTAGAAAACCTAATTACCAAACATAAAAAAGAGAATATTGCCGGAATTATTATGACAATTACTAATAATTCAGCAGGTGGACAACCTGTTAGTATGGAAAACATGAAAGCAGTTCATAAAATCGCAAAAAAGCATGGTATTACGATTTTAATTGATGGTGCAAGATATGCTGAAAATGCTTATTTTATAAAACAACGGGAAAAAGGTTATGAAAAAAAAACAATTAAAGAAATAGCTAAAGAGGTTTTTGATTTAGCGGATGTTTTCTTAATGAGTAGTAAAAAAGATGGACTTGTCAATATTGGTGGCTTGATTGCCATAAAAGATAATCATGATTTATATAATAAATGCCGAACTTATATCGTTCCAATGGAAGGATTCCCAACATATGGAGGGCTAGCTGGACGAGATATGGAAGCTTTAAGTGTTGGCCTTTTAGAAGCTTTAGAAGAAGATTATTTAGAACATCGGATTGATCAAGTCCGTTATTTAGGAGATAAATTGCGAGATGCAGGAGTGCCGATTCAATATCCTGTTGGAGGACACGCTGTTTTTGTTGATTGCAAAAAAATCGTTCCGCATATCCCTTACTTTGAGTTTCCAGCTCAAAGTGTTTGTAATGCTTTATATCTTGAAGCTGGAGTAAGACCGGTTGAGATTGGTTCTTTCTTACTTGGTAGGGATCCTGATACTTTAAAAAACTTAGAGAGTCCATTAGAATTGATGCGACTTACAATCCCAAGAAGAACATATACATATAAACATTTAGATGTTGTTGCTGAAGCTGTTATAGCGGTGTATAAAAACCGGAAAAAATTAGTTGGGCTAGAGTTTGAATATGAACCACCGGTGTTAAGACATTTTACTGCTAGGTTAAAACCAATAAAATAAATATTTAAAAATGTTAACCAAAAAATAGTTTTGTGATATAATATGTATATAAAAATTTAAGGAGGATTTATATGGAAAACTTATTTAAAGAATATGTAGCAATGTGGAAAAACTGGTCTGATTTTGAAGGTAAAGCAGACGTTAGAGATTACTGGATGGCATGGCTAATTAATTTTGCTATTAGTATCCTTATTTTTGCAATAGGTGATGCTATTAATGTTTCAGCTCTTTCAACAATATATTCAGTTGCTATCTTAGTTCCGTCAATTTCAATTGCGGTAAGACGTTTACATGACACAGGAAAAAGCGGTTGGTATTTACTATGGATGATTTTACCAATTATTGGTTGGATTATGGTAATTATCGCTTTAATTAAAAAAGCTTAATTTCAAAATAATAAATAAAAATAAAACAGACATCTAAAATGTCTGTTTTATTTTGAATTTTTTGGTTATTTATTGTTAATAAACATACTATCACCGAAACTAAAAAACCGGTATTGTTCTTTGATTGCTTCAGAGTACGCATGCATAATATTTGCTTTACCAGCTAAGGCACTTACTAACATTAAAAGCGTTGATTTAGGTAAATGGAAGTTTGTTATCAAGGCATCTACTGCTTTGAAGGAATAACCGGGATAAATGAAAATATCGCTCCATCCATTTGTTTCTAAAAAGTTATCATAATCTCTAAGGACTGTTTCTAAAGTTCTTAAAGAAGTTGTGCCTACGGCAATTATTCGTTTTTTTTCTTCTTTTGCCTTATTTAAAATATCTGCTGTTTCTTTGGTCATTTGATAAAATTCTGTATGCATATGATGTTCTTCAATCGTATCAACTTGAACCGGTCTAAAAGTTCCAAGGCCAACATGCAATGTTACATAAGCAATTTGAATGTTTTTAGCTTCAATCTTCGCTAAGATTTCCTTAGTGAAATGGAGTCCGGCTGTCGGGGCTGCTGCGCTTCCCTTATATTTATTATAGACCGTTTGATAACGGTCTTTTTCAAGTAGTTTTTCGTGAATGTAAGGAGGTAATGGCATTTCTCCTAGTTGATCAATTATTTCATAAAAAACACCAATATAACTCATTTTAAAATCTCGAATTCCTTCTTCTTTAACTTCAGTACAAACCGCCTTTAAGAGCCCATTTCCAAAGGAAACTACTGTTCCTACCTTGATTTTACGAGCCTTTTTAACAAGACATTCCCATACATCGTTAGTTTTTTGTTTTAACAATAAGATTTCAATTGCGGCGTTAGTTTCTTCTTTTATTCCATAGAGTCTTGCTGGGATAACGGAAGTATCGTTTAAAACCAAAACGTCGCCTTCTTCTAAATAATTAAGAAGATTTGCGAAATAATCATGTTTGATTTTACCTGTATTCTTATTTAAAACTAATAATCTAGATGCACTGCGATCTTTTAAAGGGGTTTGGGCAATTAGGTTTTCTGGCAAATAATAATCAAAATCACTAACTTTCATTAAAATAACCTCGCGTTATGTGTTTTTTTAAGGTGTTTATATGCTTTTTCAGTCGCTACTCGTCCTCTTTGAGTTCTTTTTATAAAGCCGATTTGTAATAAATATGGTTCGTAAACATCTTCAATCGTAGTTGATTCTTCTCCAATTGAAGCAGCTAAACTCTCAACACCAACAGGCCCACCATTAAATTTTTCAATTATTCCTAGTAAATAGGCATAATCTTTAGAATCTAAGCCAATCTTGTCAATATGAAGTTTTTCTAAAGCTAGTTTACAAATCTCCATACTAATAATTCCGTCATTTAAAACATCCGCAAAGTCTCTTACTCTACGAAAAAGGCGGTTTGTAATTCTTGGTGTTCCACGGCTTCTTCTCGCTATTTCATACAACGCATCCTCGTGAATCTCACATTCAAAAATTTGCGCGGTTCTCTTACAAATTTCCTTTAGTTCATCGGTGTTATAATATTCCAATTTATGAACAACTCCGAAGCGATCCCTTAAAGGAGAGCTTAAGTCACCATATCTGGTAGTTGCACCTACTAAAGTAAATGGGGGTAAATCAACACGAATAGACTTACTTGTTGAGTCTCTTCCAACGATAATATCAATTACGAAATCTTCCATCGCTGGATACAAAATTTCTTCTACAATTCTCGGGAGTCTATGGATCTCATCTATGAACAAAATATCACCTGGTTCGAGGCTTGTTAAGATGACTGCTAAATCTCCGCTTCTCTCGATTGAAGGACCACTTGTAATTTTTATGTTAACTCCGATTTCATTCGCTATAATATTGGCTAATGTCGTTTTTCCAAGTCCTGGGGGACCGTATAAAAGAACATGATCTAAAGCCTCGTTTCTGTTCTTCGCTGCACGGATAAAAATATCCATCATTTCTTTGACCTTTTTTTGCCCAATATATTCTCTTAAATATTTTGGTCTTAAAGATAGAATTTCAATGTCTTCTTCAAGGATTTCATTACTCAAAATTTTTTTATCCATGGTCGTTCACCTCATTAAAATTATACCTTAAACCCCTCCTTTTTACAAAATCATTTTTAAAAATATCTAGATTACACATATTATTATTGTAATAACGCTTCATTTATGATAAAATTATGTAAGGAAATGGCTGAAGTAAAACATTTAGGAGGTGCATAACTTTGAAGAAGAAAGATTTGAAGAGTTTTGATATGGCTTCATATGATGTTGAACTTGAATATATATCAAAAATTGCACCAATCAAGAAAAAAATTGCAAAATTAAATAAGAATCACGAAACAAAGTCTTTGAAATCACACAAAGACTTTTTAGCAAAGGAAAAACAATCTAAAGAAAAACTCCAGTTATTGTCAGAAAAAGCGATTTTAAAAAACCAAAGAATTGAAAAAGCTGTTGAAAATAAATTATTAAAATTCCGAAAAATTGATAACCGCTTAAAAACCGAATTAAATGAATTTAAATTAGCTGAGACAGAAGCTACTGCTTTGAAAATAGCTGAAATCAAAAATGCAATTAAAGAGTTAGAAGCTTTAGAACAAGCCGATATCAATGTTGTTCAAAAAAAATATCGTGATAATGTTGAATCATATGTGGAAAAACTTGATACCTATACAAGTAATTACGAAAATAACCGTAAAATTCATGCTTCGCAAATTGAAAAATACTCTAAACTTCTTAATGATAAATTTAAAGAAATCGATGATTTAAAAAACCTTTTGAATCAAGAAATTAATGAAAAATTAGCTAATTTTATTAAAATGAAGGAAGAAGAAAATCATCAAAGTTTTTTAAATTTACAGGAAATCGAGAAAAATCTTAATAATGAAACTCAAAAAATCAAGAAAAACTCTAATCTTAAAGTAAAAATAATTCACGAATACATTGATAGTCTTCAAAAAGAATATATTAACCGTTTTAAAGGGTATATTGAAAACATAGAGAACCACATCAAAGAAATTAATACATCTTTTGAAACTAGAAAAGAATTAATCAATAAAGATTTACAGATTAATTTAGACAAACTAAAAATTCCAAAAGATGAAGAAACTGAAAACCAATCGAAAAACAGTAAAAAAACAATCAAAATGAAAATTGATTTATTTAATTTACGGGCTTCTACTACTATTAAATATGAAGAACTTATTTTAAATGAAAAAGTTTTATTATTAGAAAACGAAATAGAATTATTACGAACAACTTTAAATAATGAAATTACGAACTTAGAAAAACTTGAAGTCTTTTTATTAAATGATCAAGTTGAAATTAAAGATACTGGTGATTACTTTAAAAACATTAATATTGCAACAAGGTCTGAGCTTAATAACTTTGAATTTGCGAATAATGAATATTTAGTTCGCCATGAAAAACTAAAGACAGAGTTTATTCAAAAATATACTGAGTTGTTTGATGCCTTTAAACATAGTCTTTTAGCTTTAAATAAATCATCAATTGAACAACTCACTAAAATTAATCAAGAAATCGATGAAATTAACAAATATTTAGATACTTCTGAACCATTAAAAGAAATTGAAGTAAACAAGTTACGAGAAAACATTGAAGTTACCGAAATAAAAGAACGCTACAACATTAAATACGCTAAACAAGCTTATGAGATAAGTCTTTTAGAAAATGAACTTAAAAAAGTTATTGCAAGTGAGGAAACAAGAATCAAAAGTCTTATTTTAGAAAATAATAAAGCAATTACGGATGTTAAAAACAAGGAAATTCTTGACAAAGCAATTGAAAAAGCAAAACTTAAACATCATAAAGCCCAGGAAATTTATAAATTACGCCTTAATAGCACTAAACTAGAACGTCACATCCTCAAAAGCAATTACGAGACAGAAGCTTTGGTTTATGACTTAGAGAAAGAGATTACTCGTTATCAAGTTCATAAAGATAACATTATGCTTTCAAAAGAAATCCATCAAGAAATTATAAACGTTGAAACAGAAGCTAACTACAAAATTGAAGTTATCAATAAGCGTTTAGAAGAGGATTTATTAAAACAAGATGAACAAATTAGCCGCCTTGTCTACGAACAAGACGCCTTTTCTGCTAATGTTGATCTCGCAATTTCAAAAGAAAAGTTAGAAACAGATAAAAAGAAAAATCTTGTTATCGATGAAATTAAAAGTAAAATTGCGAAAATTGATATTGCTTTAGAACGCGAAATTAAAGAACCGCTTACTAATATTCAAAAAGCCGACTCAATTATTAATGAAAGATTAGAACGTTTAACTTTAAATGATACAGTTTTTGCTGATTTCATGGTTGAGGCTACAAAACCCCTTGAAGATGAAGAACTTACTATTAAACAAGTAAAAACATTTGCTGAAAACAACGCTTTACTTTTAGAAAAAGCTGAAACATATATTAATCAAACATATCGTTATTTAGAAGATGCAATTAGTTTCATGTTTGATCTAGAAAAAAGAACAATTTCTAATCAAATCGCTTCAACTCCTGAAGCTAGTAAAATTAGAAAACTAAAAAAACGATTAAGTCGTTTAGAATCAGACAATAAAAAACAACTCAATAGTCTTAAATCATCTAAAAACGATAAATTAATCGCTATAAAGAAACAAATCGCTTTAGATTTGAAAAAATTATTGAAACAAAAAACTTCTGATGTTGCTTCCTTAAAAGTAAAAGCAACTAAGATTTACGATAGTTGTTTTGATTCACTTAAAAAACTTCAAAATAACATTTTAGAGGAGATACAAAAGCTGTACTCTCCACTTACAAAAACAGATAAAGAAATTGTTAAAAATGCTAAAACAAACGCTTTGAAAGCTAAAAAACTAGTTGAGAAAGAACAAGCTGATTTGCTTAAACCACTTGATGATGAATTAGCTATCTTTATTGAGAAATTAGAAGAAAAACGAAAAAATAATTTTTATAAATTTGAAGAACAAATTGTTGAATTCAAAAAGACAAGTCAAGAATTAAAAACAACAGCTTTACAAGAAGTTCAAGAGATTATGACTTTAAAAGATCAAGAAATAGCAATTAAAAAAGAACAACTAACTGTTATCGAAACTTCTGAAGAAGCAGAAATTGTTAAACAAATTGAATTATTGGATAAACGTAAAACTGTTTTAGAAGAAGATTACAATAAAACCCTTTTAAAACTTAAAGAAAAAGATGATGAAGCTAAGAAAATATACGAATACGAAAACAGAATTTACACAATTGCTTTAGAAACAGCTGAATCACGATTTAATGATGCTAACGTCAAAGCAGAGAATGCTACTTTCTTAAACATTTCAACTAACAATCAAAAGATTGAAAAGTTAAAAAAAGATGCCGAAAAACAAATTCGTGTTTTAACACACGAATTAGAAGCAAAAATTAAAACATTTGAAAAGAAAATTTTCACGACAAGACCACGGCTAGAAGAATCTATTGGTGATGCTAGAAAAGCAATTGAAATTGAATTAGTTGCTAAAGAAAAACGTCTTAAATTGTTAAATGAAACTCATGAGAAAATAACGCAATCGCTCGAAAATACTTTATATACTGCTTTCCAAGAAGGTTATGAACAATTAATTATTAGTTTAAATTACTATTTAGAAAAATATAAAATTATTGGTGACGACTACAAAGTATCGATTAATAATTCTAATGTTATTATTTCTGAAAATAACATTTCTTTTGCTAATGCATTATTTGAACTAGGAAATAAAAAACATACTCAAGTAAAAGAAAATCTCTTACAAATTAACACCAAAATTACTTAGAAAGGAGGGTTACTATGGCGAAAAACTTTAAAAGTAGTTTACCTAAAGTTATTTCAAAAGCAAATCGTGATATCTCTGTTATTATCGAAAACGATATTGCCTCTGAATCAAAGCTGTTAAAAGATTTAGTTGATCAAGTTTTAAATGCTAACTTAGAAATCAAAAAGAAAAACAACCAAAGAATTACTGAAACTAAGCGAAAACTAGCTGAACTAGATGAACAAATTTCAGATTTAAATCTAGCAATTGATTTAGTTGATCGAGAAACTGTTATCCAACAATTAAACGAAATGATTGATGCAGAAAATAAGATTTTTGCTGCACGTCAAGAAATTCGTTTCTTTGATAATGAAAGAACACCAGAAAGACTTGACAATTTAGATGCTATTTATAAAGATTTAATTGCTTCTATCCAAAAAGTAAATGTTTACGAAGAACGTTTCCGTGATGGACTAATCAATAGTAACAAACTTCTTTTTGACAAACAGGTTGAAATAACTAACGAGATTATTACTTTAATGGATGCTCTCTTTGATCGAAAAAGTAAATATGTAGAAACTGAATTAGCTAAGATGAGAGATATCAGTGACAATGTTATTGATTTAGAAAACTATTTTAACAGCTATATTGATTCAAACATAGATGTTTGTGCTTCTTTTAACGAATTATCTACTACTACTTTCACTGATGTTGATGACGATTTATTTATTACTGAGAAAATTCAAATTGCTCATGAAAAAGCGCTTGAAGAAATGAACGAAACATTAGAAAAGATTAAAACGTCATATGAATCCAAAAAAGTAGAAATCGAACAAAAATATCTTGATTATGAAGAAACAGTTAATGCTAAATTAGAAGCTAAAAACCTTCAACTTCTTGAACAAGAACGGAAACAGCAAGAACAAATTGATGAAAAGCTTAAAAATATTCGGCTTCAAATTATTCATGCTGAAAAGAATAATAAAATTGCTACAATTCAAAAATTGATGAAACAATTTGAAAAAGTTGAAAAATCGAAATCTGAAAAAGTTACTAAGAAAGTTTCAAAAGAAGCATCTTCAATTACTAAAAAGGCCCATATTAAATCAATTAATCAACTTCAAAGTTTAGAAATGAAATATGTTACCGATTTAAATAAAATTGAACATGCTATCGTTTTAGAACAAATTAAATTTGAAGAAGCAAAGATTTTATATAAAATTAAATCAGATTTACAAGCTTTACAAGGTGATCTTGATATTAACAAAAAACGAATGGTTAACCTAAAAGACTTCTTAGATACAAAGGTTGATGTTAGTAAAAAGATTTATGATTTCAAACTTAAATTACGTCTTGGTGAATTAAAAATAATGAAGGATAATGAGTTACTAGAACAATCACTAGTCGAGTCCTTTAAAGAGCTACTTGTTGCATTAAAAAACGTTGAAAACTCAAGAATTATCGCTTTAAAAGAGAATATTAACAATCACAACATTATTAAAATTGAACAAGAATTTCAAGTTAAAAAAAGTATTGAGTTAATCAAATTAGATCAGGAACTAACTCATATTGATAAATTAATTTTAAAAATGCGTAATGAAACATTAATTAGAAATGAAAAGATTAAAGAAGAAGCAAACTCAGAAATCATCTACCAACAATCTTTAATTGATATTGCTAATAAAGAACGTGATTTACAGCTTGTTAAAGTTTCTTCGCTTTATGAAAATGAAAGAAATTTAGCTGAAGAACAAATTGAAAGAATTAACTTAGGAGTTAAAGTTAATGATGCGTTTGTTAAAACTACTTTAGAAAATCAATTACTTTTTGCTTCACAACAAATCCAATGTGCTGTAAGTGAACACGAGATTAGAGTTGAAAGTATTAATTTAACAAATGCTCAGGAATTACAATATGCCAATAAGAAAATTAACTACTATCGTCAAAAATACGATTATGAAAAATCAAAAATTAATAAAGAGCTAAACGATAAATTAGAAGATTTAAATTATAAACTTCTTCTTTTCACTGATCAAAAGGATAATCGCGAAATTAAAGCAAAAATTAAAGCTTTAAAAACTAAATATAACGCCATGATTGAAGATATTGAAAAAGTAGAAATGGAAGATCAAGAAATTATTCGTTATGAAAAAGTGATTGAAGCTGCAAATAAACGTGCTGAAGAAGCTCGTGAAGAAGCATTAGCTCTTAAAAACCAAACTGTTGATTCTTTCCAAATTCTTTATGATCAAACTAAACAAAAATATGATCTTATTAAAGAAAATGATCAAACAGAAGAAACAAAAGGAATTATGCCAGTTTTAAACAACACTGCTGTATCAAGTGCTAATGCCCGTTTACAAAAAGCCATTGAAGAAGCAGAAATGCTCTACAATGAAAAGATTATTATTCCTCAACAAATTATTAAAGAAACAAAGGAAAAACTTGTTGATTTAATTAATAGTACTGAAGCTGACAAATTTGTTGAAGAACAAAAAGCGCTTAAAAAACAAAAAATTGATGAACATCAAGGCTTTATTAAGAAACTCGAAGAAGAACGTGATCATGCTCTTAAAGAAATTAAAGAAGAACTTCAAAAAACTAAAGAAGCTAATAAACTTGAAGTTATGAATTTAGAAACAACGATCTTTACTAATGCTAAATATCGTAATGCTGATGACATCAGAGAAGATTATCGAGTTTTATTTGAGATTGAATCTAAAAAACATAATACTTATATTAATAATATTGTGACTTTCAGAGTAAATCGTCTAAAAAAACAAGAAAAGATTTTGAAAGATACTAACTTTTTAATTAAACAAACCTTTAAACCATATAAAAAGTACATTAGATTTGCATCTAAAGGCCTCAATGCTAAGAAAAAGGAATTAGCTAAAGATTATATGAAAAAACTTAAAAAAGCCTATAATGATGTTGAAAACAACTACAAAAAGATTATAAATAGTCTTTAAAAACCATCACTTTTGAAAAGTGATGGTTTTTTTGTTTTAAATATTATTGATTTAAGTTGTTAGGTTATTCA
>Ga0164318_10003551_pt1 | contig 14775 bp, 25 predicted proteins | sample GuaBasSedimGuay9_FD_113734 | JGI IMG/M metagenome (GOLD analysis project Ga0164318, IMG submission 113734) | Subseafloor sediment microbial communities from Guaymas Basin, Gulf of California, Mexico - Guay9, Core 4571-4, 0-3 cm | ecosystem: Environmental > Aquatic > Marine > Hydrothermal vents...
AATCGGGATCAAAAAATCTCGCCGGCACACGACTCGCGGCTATTTTGAATACAGTTCCACAATCAGTTGTTCCTGGATCGGCATGGTCAGCTCTTCCCGGTTGGGCAGGGATTTCAGGACCGCTTTGAAATTCTCCTTGTCCAGCTCGATCCAACCGGGAATTCCCCTGCGCACGACCGCTCCCATCGCCTCGATAATCTTGGGATTGTTCCGGCTTTTCTCTTTCACGGCAACTACGTCGCCGGGCTTGAGATGATAGGAGGGGATATTCACCTTCCGGTCGTTTACCAGAAAATGGTTATGCCGGACCAGTTGCCTCGCCTGGTTCCTCGAACTGGCGAAACCCATTCGATAAACAGTGTTGTCCAGCCTGGATTCGAGCAGCAGGAGGAGATTCGTTCCGGTAATCCCCTTCTGCCGTTCCGCGCGGGAATAATAGCTCCTGAACTGATTTTCCAGGAGCCCATAGATGCGCTTGACTTTCTGTTTCTCTCTGAGCTGAATCCTGTAATCAGAGTATTTGGGCCCCCGGCCGCCCTTCTGGCCCTGCTGTCCGGGGGCATAAGGTCTCCTGTCAAAGGCGCATTTATCCCCGTAGCACCGGTCACCTTTCAGGAAAAGTTTGAGATTCTCGCGTCTACACAACCTGCATACTGAGCCGATATACCTGGCCAAAATAGCCCCTCCAAAACGCCTGTTTCACTGGTTGTTACAAGCCCCGGCTTCCTCGCGGGAAGACCGGAAATGGAAGCCGGATTCAGGCGTCACATCCAAAAAGAATAATCCTGAATCCCTTCCTTCACCTCATCCGCTTACATAGATAAAAAAGCGATTAGACCCGCCGCCGTTTCGGGGGGCGGCATCCGTTATGCGGGATGGGTGTCACATCTCTGATCACACTGACGGAGAATCCTTCCACCTGGAGCGCACGCAATGCCGCTTCCCGCCCCACGCCAGGTCCCTTGACGCGCACCTCGGCCGTTCTCATCCCCTGGTCCATGGCCTGGCGAACGGCATCCCTTGCAGCCAGTTGAGCCGCAAAAGGCGTACTTTTCCGGGATCCTTTGAATCCCGCCCGGCCGGCGCTGGATTGTGCAATAACATTGCCGTTGTTATCGGTAACGGTCACAATGGTGTTATTGAAAGTCGACTGGATATGAACAATCCCCGCAGGAATATTTTTCTTTTCCTTTTTGGCCCTTCCTCTTTTCCTTCCGCCTCTTGCCATCGTCTCTCCTCAGATCCTATTTTTTTCTTTTTCCCATCACCGCCCGGCGGGGGCCTTTCCTCGTCCGGGCGTTGGTGCTGGTCCTCTGGCCCCTGACAGGCAATCCTTTTCGATGTCTCAGCCCGCGATAGGCGCCCAGGTCCATCAACCGCTTGATGTTCATGGATACTTCCCGCCTCAGATCCCCTTCCACTTTATATTTTTCATCGATAATCTTCCGGATTCCGGTAATCTGCGAAGCGGTGAGGTCATCGGATTTCGTGTCCCAGTCTATCCCTGCCTCGGTAAGAATCTTCTGAGAAGAACGCCGCCCGATTCCGTAGATATAAGTAAGGGCGATCTCCATCCTCTTTCCCTTGGGTAAGTCAACACCCGATATCCTTGCCAATCCTCATCTCCTTTTTTGACCGAAATACGCGTCTTTAATTCTTTCCGGCATTCCTGTATCGGGAAAGGGGATTCAGAACCATTTCAAAATATCCCTTTTCCCCGATCCACGCCCTCTGCACGGGGGCGCACCTCTCAACCCTGCCGTTGTTTATGACGGGGATTCTCGCAGATCACGCGGACGATCCCTTTTCGCCGGATGATCTTACATTTATTACACATCTTTTTGACCGACGGTCTTACCTTCATGGCAATTCACCCCTTCCCTGTCTTTCCGGCGCAACGCCCCATCCCTTTGCGACATGCCCTTTTTCCCGATTCCGGCGGTATGCTCCGATTCCAACCCGAGGGAGAGTCAGCCGTTCCCGCGATAAACGATACGACCCCTGCTCAGATCATAGGGAGACAGTTCCACCGTTACCCTGTCTCCCGGAAGAATCTTAATGAAATGTTTTCGTATCTTTCCCGAGATATGTCCAAGGAGCCGATGGCCGTTCTCCAACTCGATCCTGAACATGGCATTCGGCAGCGTTTCGATCACGACGCCTTCGACCTCAATCGGCTCTTCCTTGGCCATGTCCCTCTCCGCACGATTCATCCCGCGGGCACCCATCCGTTTACCGGAAATCCCGCAGAAACCGGGTCAGCCGATCTTTCCGAAACCCTTTTTCATAAAACCGTCGTAGTGCCGCGTCAGCATGTGGGATTCAATCTGATTCATCGTATCCATGGCGACACCCACCACGATCAACAAGGCTGTCCCGCCGAAGTAAAAAGGGACATTCAATTTATAAATCAAAAACTGCGGCAGGACACAAATGACCGAGACATAGATGGCCCCGAAAAGGGTTATCCTCGTCAAAACCCGGTCAATATATTCGGCGGAATTTTTTCCGGGCCGGATTCCGGGGATAAACCCCCCGTACCGTTTCATGTTATCCGCCACATCGACGGGGTTAAAATGCACCGCCGTATAAAAATAACAAAAGAAGAAAATAAAAATCACGTATATCAGATTATAAACAATGTGACCGGGCGACAGAAAATTGATGACGTACTGAAGCCACGGGAATTCCTTGACGTTCAGAAAATTGACGATGGTCGCAGGGAACATGATGATGGAAGAAGCAAAAATCGGCGGGATCACGCCGGCTGTATTGACCTTCAAGGGGAGGTGGGTGCTCTGCCCTCCATACATTTTTCGTCCCACCACGCGTTTCGCATACTGGACCGGTATCCGCCGCTGTCCCCTTTCCACAAAAACGATCACCGCCACCACCACGATCATGAAAGCAACAACCAATGCCATAAAAAACGGGGTCAGTTCGCCCGTTCCCATCATCCGGAACGAATTTGCCACCGCCACCGGAAACCGGGCAACGATCCCCGCAAAAATGATGAGGGAGATTCCGTTGCCGATTCCTCTTTCCGTAATCTGCTCCCCGAGCCACATCAGGAACGACGTACCGGCCGTCAGGGTAATCACGGTCAGGAGCCTGAACCCCCAGCCTCCCGCGGGGACAACCATCGCCCCCCCCGGGCTGGACATGTTCTCAAGCCCCACCGCAATGCCGAAGCCCTGGATGATACTCAGGAGGACCGTTCCGTAACGGGTGTACTGGGTAATCTTCTTCCGTCCCTGTTCTCCTTCTTTCCTGAGTTTCTCAAGGTACGGAATAACCACGGCCAGGAGCTCAAGGATAATGGAGGCGCTGATATACGGCATGATCCCCAGTGCCATTACCGACATGCGGCTCAGCGCGCCTCCCGAAAACATGTCGAACATCCCGAAAAGCGTCCCCTGTTTCGCACTGAAAAAGGCCGCCAGTGCCGAGCCGTCTATGCCGGGTGTCGGGATATGACATCCCAACCGGTAAACCGCAAGCATGAACAGCGTGAACAGGATCTTCTTCTTGAGTTCGGGAATCCTGGGAATATTCTGAAATCCGCCAACCATCAGCCTTGCTCCACTCACGCCCGGGTCAAACGATTTCGATCCTTCCGCCGGCGGCCTCGATCTTTTCCCTGGCGCTTTTTGTCACCCGGTTCACCTTAATAAATATCGGAGATGACACATCGCCATGCCCCAGGAGTTTGACACCGAAACTCCGTTTCCGGACCAAACCGGCCTCCTTGAGGACCTCCATGTCAACATTCGCATTGTCCCCGAATCTGGCCAGGTCTCTGAGATTTATAATCTCATACTCTTTTCTGAAAAGATTGGTGAACCCGCGCTTCGGCAACCGCCTGTGAAGCGGCATCTGTCCGCCTTCAAAACCGGGTCGCGGCCCTCCGCCGGATCGGGATTTCTGGCCTTTGTGGCCACGGCCGCAGGTCTTGCCGTACCCGGACCCCGTTCCTCTTCCAACCCTTTTCCGCTGTTTCCTCGCACCAGGGGCGGGCGAGAGTTCGTGAATCTTCATCATCGAATCCTCATCGGCTTCCATCCGTAAACGGCCCTTTCCCGCAACCCTGCGACAGGCGGGACCCCTTTCCGGATTGGAAACCCAATAGCGCCCAGAATTCGTTTATACACGGGCGCGCATTAAAAAATATTCGTTCCGCTCGACAGTCATGCATCCACAAGCGGTCCGCAAAATACCGGGCGGATTTCCGGGGATCGGAGGAACCCTTCCCCGGCCCGGAAGGAATTCCGCGGTTATGAATGGACCTGAACAAGGAAGGAGACCTTCCGGATCATTCCCCTCACGGATGGCGTGTTTTTCAGTTCCACCGTCTTGTTCAGCCGCGTCAGGCCCAATCCCTTCAAGGTCTCACGGATTTTCCTGTTCCTGCCGATGCCGCTCCTCAGGAGGGTCACTTTAATCGTCTCAGCCATAACTACCACTTATCCGACCTGTTTTTTTAATTCGTTTCCATCCATAAACGGCTGGTTTTCACAATCTCTGCATCAATCTGCGGGCTTCCCTGTGCGGTGTACGTTGGTACACCTCCGGGTAATCCCCTGATTTCTTTGACCTTGCAAATCCCGCCTCCGGCGGAACTGGATTGGAAACTCGTTAGTGCCCGGATTGTATTTATGGATGGACACTAATTCGTCAATTCTTCAACCGTCTTTCCCCTCAGCCGTGCAAACGCTTCCGGTCCCCGGAGAGACCGCAGGCCGTTGAGGGTGGCCCTCACGATATTGTGCGGATTATGGGACCCCAGGCACTTGGTGAGGATGTTCTGGACGCCGGCCGCCTCAAGAACGGCGCGGACGGCTCCGCCCGCGATCAAGCCGGTTCCCGGCCCGGCGGGTTTCAGCAGAACGCGGCCCGCACCTGATTTCCCGATAATCTCATGCGGGATGGTGCTCTTGAAAAGGGAAACCGGTTCCATGTCTCCCTTGGCCTTCTCGACACCCTTCCTGATGGCCTCCGGAACCTGATTCGCTTTTCCAAGCCCGAAACCGACCGTACCCTTCCCGTCACCGACAATGACGATGGCGCTGAAGCTGAACCGTCGGCCGCCCTTTACCACTTTTGCCACCCGGTTGATATGAACCACCTTTTCAATTAACTGGGCTTCATCCTCTTCCTTGAACAATCGCCATCTCCCTAATAGCTCGTTTCCTTCGTCAAACGGCCCCTTTTGACATTCGTTTCGCTGCATCCGCCCCGTGGAACAACCTGTCTTCTGCTACGGTCGGAAGGCATGATTCTTACCCGCTTGCCGGGCTCTCAAGGGCCCTGATTCTTCAAAAACAGGCGCATTCCCGGTTCGGAAATCCGCCGGCGCCGGATGTTTATCACAGACGCCCGCTCATGATTTGACGCCATTGGACGATTTCCAAATTGAAAAACAGTCCCGTTTTGTCTCAGAAAACCAGCCCTTTCTCACGGGCCGCCTCGGAAAGGACCTTGACACGGCCATGGTACAAAAATCCGTTACGGTCAAACACAATTTTCCTGATTCCCAGCTCAGCCGCCTTTTCAGCAATTGTGGCACCCACCAGCGCCGCCCCCTCTTTGTTACCGCCTTTTCTTTCGATTTTCGGTCCGAGTTCCTTCGATAAGGAGGAAACCGCCGCCAGGGTTCTCCCGCTGGAATCGTCTATAATCTGGGCATAGATATGCCTGCCGCTCCTGAAAACACACAGGCGGGGTCTGTCTCCGGTCCCCCGGATTTTGCCCCGAATCCGTCTTTTTCTTCTTAATCTTGCTTCCGCCCTGCTGTTGCTGCTCATATTCCTCGCCTCTTTTCCACCCTGGTGCCCGCCATCCGTCAGTCTCCATTTACGGCCCCGTGGAATTCACCAGGCGGTTTCCTTTACAACTCCAACGATATCCGCACCATCGGAGACAGATGAAAAAATGAGATTCCGCGGTACACGCCTATGCTGCGCCCGCTTTTCCCGCCTTTCTCCTGATCTGCTCTTCGGCGTACTTGATCCCTTTTCCCTTATAAGGCTCCGGCGCCCTCAGCCCCCGGATCTTTGCGGCGGTCATCCCGAGCAACTCCTTGTCGATCCCGCTGAGCGTAATCTGCGCCTTTTCTATCTTCGCCTCGATTCCATCCGGCAATCCAAAGTCTATGGGATGAGAATATCCGAGATTGAATATGATACTCCGCCCCTTTAATTCAGCCCGATAGCCCACTCCAACGATTTCGAGCCGTTTTTCAAATCCCTTGGTAACACCGGTCACCATGTTGTCGATCAGGACCCTGAAAAGACCATGCATGGCACCCGCCTGCCGGGTCTCGTCGGAGCGCGAAACCTGAATCATTCCCTCTTTTATCTCTATCCGCACCATGGGGGAAATCTTCCGGCTCAACTCCCCTTTCGGCCCTTTCACCGTAAGGATTTCTCCCTCGAGTTTCGCCAGCACATCCCCGGGAACAGGAATAGGCCGCTTGCCTATACGTGACATCTATACCTCCGCCAGACTTCAACCTGAAACTCAAAAACCGCGGCATCCCTCGAAGGATCCCTGTTTTTCCTTCAAACCTTCGCGACGGCATGCCGTGCCCGCACTGTCAAATCACCACAATGAACAAAGGACCTCGCCACCCAGGCGCATGTTCCGGGCCTGGCCGTCCGTCATAAGACCTTTCGAGGTGGAAACGATATTGATTCCGTAACCGTTCAGGACCTTGGGGATCTCATCAAACCCCCTGTAGACCCGGCAGCTCGGTTTGCTGACCCTCTTGAGGCCGGTAATCACCGGGGCCCCTTTCTGATCATATTTGAGGAAGATGCGAATAAAACGGTGTCTCCCGTCGGAGACGATCTTGAAGTTCTTGATGTAACCCGAGGATCTCATCACTTTGGCGATATTGATCTTTAATTTTGAACAGGGGATATCCACCACTTCATGGGAGGCCCTGAGTGCGTTTCGGGTTCTCGTCAACATGTCGGCAATCGGGTCGGTCATCGTCATTTGTGTCACTCCTCAACTCTGCTTCACGGATCCCGCCGTACCGGAGAACGGCGTTTCCGGCCATCCAGTTTCCCATACCGGGTGTCCGCGGACCCGGCAGGCATTCGGACTCGCCGACGGCGCATTCAGGGAATCCGGCCGGCCTTGCGTGCAGGTGATATCATCTTACCAGCTCGACTTGATTACTCCGGGAATTTCACCCCTGGACGCCATTGATCTGAAACAGATACGGCAGATTCCGAATTTTCTCAAATAGGCCCTGCTCCGCCCGCATATGGGGCACCGGTTATACCGGCGCGTAGAAAATTTCTGGCTCCGGCGGGCCTTAACAATAAGAGACTTCCTTGCCAAAGCATCCTCCCTGCTTTTACAGCGCCACCCGCACCTGGATCAGACAACCGTTACGGCGGGAGACCGCCACGTGGTCATCTCCCCGGCCAGGGACACAAAACCATCTAATTTCGAAAAGGCATCCCCAGGTTTTTCAAAAGAAACAGGCCTTCCGCATCCGTCTTCGCTGTGGTGACAATCGAGATGTTAAGGCCTTTTACCTTGTCAATTTTATCATAATCGATTTCGGGAAAAATGATATGTTCCCTGATCCCGATACTGCAGTTTCCCCTGCCGTCGAAAACCTTGTCCGAAAGCCCCCTGAAATCCCTGACACGGGGAAGTGCGATATTAAACAGTTTATCAAGAAAATCATACATCCGCCCGCGCCTCAGGGTCACCATGCATCCGATGGGCATTCCCTGCCGAAGTTTGAAACCGGCAATCGATTTTTTGGCCTTTGTCACAACCGCTTTCTGACCCGCAATCAACGTCAATTCCTGGACCCCGGAGTCAAGAACCTTAATATTCTGAATGGCCTCGCCGATCCCCATATTCAAAACGACCGCTTTAAGCCGCGGCACAGCCATAATACTGGTGTATCCGAATTCCTTTATCATGGCCGATACCACTTCCTTCTGGTATCTCTCCTTAAGCCGAGACAATGTGTCCTCCTGTACGCCACGCATTCTTTCCGGGAAACCGGTTTCAGATCATCCGGTGGCAGTTAACATCAGTCGTCCATTATTTCGCCGCATTTTTTGCAAACACGCGACTTGGAGCCGTCTTCAAGCGTCCGCATCCCGATCCGGGTAGGTTCCGCGCACTTGTTGCAGACAATCATCACGTTGGAGATATGAAGCGGCGCCTCCATCTCGATAATGCCGCCCTGAGCGGTCTTCGGTCCCGGCCTTGCGTGCTTTTTCACCATATTCACCTTCTCCACGACAAGCCGCCCTTTTCCGGAATCGACTTCAAGCACCGTCCCGATCTTGCCCTTCTCTTTCCCGGCAAGAACGATTACCTTATCGTCCTTTTTTATCCTGGGGTGTTTCGTCCGCGCTTTCATTGGCTAAAATCCCGCTTTTCTTTTATAGGCATGCCGATGACCTCTCTTCTGGTCCAGTCTCGCCATGCCGGATTTCGTTCCGAATCACACAAATCACCGGCACAGGAAGATTCCTTCTCTTCCAACCCGGTCTTCCTAAAGTACCTCCGGAGCAAGGGAAATAATTTTCATGAAATTCTTTCCCCTCAATTCCCTTGCCACCGGTCCGAAAATTCGTGTTCCGATCGGCTCTTTCTGTTGATTGATCAAGACCGCCGAATTATCATCGAATTTTATGTAGGATCCGTCAGGCCTTCTTATCTCTTTGGCTGTCCTGACAATGACCGCACGCACGACATCTCCCTTTTTCACCTTCGAATTCGGCATCGCTTCTTTTACCGTTACGACGATGACATCACCAACGCTCGCGTACCGCCGCCTTGTTCCTCCCAGGACCTTGATACAAGACAACAGCTTAGCGCCGGAATTATCCGCTACCTTTAATCTCGTTTCAGGCTGTATCATCTCATCCGCTCCGACGAACGCTCCCCGCACTCCCGTCGGGAACCGTCATCCGCCTCAATTTTCCATTCCGTGTTATCCGGATGGCTCCCGGCGGAACCATCATTCGTCCTGGAGGAAAATGCGGGACCGGGTTATCTCCCACCCACGCAACGTTCCGAGAGCGTAACCCTTATCGGGACCGCCCCTGCCCGGGACGCATCAAATCTCAACGTTTCCCTTCTCAAGGACTTCAAGCAACTGCCATCTTTTTCTTTTGCTGATGGGCCGGGACTCTATAATCTTAACCCTGTCCCCGATCCGGCAAATATTACGGGGATCATGGGCCATATACTTCACGCGTCTCCTGACATACTTCTGATATGCCCGATGCTTTGTCAGCCGTTCCACCAAAACCACTGCCGTAGCGTCCATACGGTTGCTGACGACAGTTCCCGTCAGCTTTCTTCTTAATCCCCGTTTCGCCATTCCAACTCCGCCTTATTGACTTTGCCTTGAGATTTCCAGTTTCCTCAAAACGGTTTTCACCCGCGCAAGGTCCTTTCTCGCCTTGGAGATCATGGCTGTGTTGCCCAGTTGCCCCGTCGCTTTTTGAAATCTCAGGTTGAATAATTCCTGGGCCGACGTCCGCTCCTTTTCCCTGAGTTCCGCCTCGCTCAAATCTCTCAGTTCCTTTGCTTTCATCGATCTACGATCCTCTGGTTACAAATCTGGTTGCAAACGGCAACTTATGGCCGGCCAGTCGAAAGGCCTCTCCGGCAACGGGCTGGGAAACACCCTCCATTTCGTAAAGAATCTTTCCGGGTTTTACCACGGCCACCCATCGGTCCGGGTTGGCTTTTCCTTTTCCCATCCTTGTTTCAGCAGGCTTTTTTCCAACGGGCTTATCCGGAAAAACACGGATCCAGATCTTTCCTCCACGTTTCACGTGCCTTGTCACCGCGATACGGGCCGCCTCGATCTGCTGTGCCGTCATAAGACCGCACTCCAGCGCCTGCAAGCCGTAGTCACCAAATTCCAGCTTGCTGCCCCTCAGGGCCTTTCCTTTCATCCTGCCTTTTTGTCTTTTTCGATACTTGACTTTTTTGGGGCTCAACATGGATTATTCCTACCTGTTTTTGGTTTTCTCCGGCAATATCTCGCCCTTGAAGATAATGACCTTGACACCGATGACGCCATAGGTGGTCCGTGCCTCGGCGAATCCGTAATCGATATCCGCTCGCAGGGTATGCAGAGGAACCCTTCCCTCGCGGTACCATTCCCTTCGCGCCATTTCAGCTCCCCCGAGCCGACCGCTGCAGGCGATCTTGATCCCCTGCGCCCCGAACCTCAGGGCCGTGCTGACGCTTTTTTTCATGGCGCGCCTGAAGGCGATCCGCCGAACCAGTTGAAGGGCCACATTCTCGGCAACCAGTTGCGCGTCCACCTCGGCCTTTCTGACCTCTTGGATATCCAGGATCACTTCCCGCCCGATCTCTCTTTCCAGATCTCTCTTGAGTCGCTCGATTTCAGAGCCCTTTTTTCCGATAATAATCCCGGGCCTGGCGGCATGCAGGCGGACCCTCACCTTGTTGGCCGCCCTCTCGATCTCTATTCTTGAAACACCCGCCTGGAAAACCCGTTTCTTCAGGAACTTCCTGATATTGTAGTCTTCCAGAACAAAGGAACTGTATTCCCTGCCGGCAAACCACCTCGAATCCCAGCTTCGATTGATTCCCAGCCTAAAGCCTACCGGATGAACTTTCTGTCCCAATACTTGCCTCCAGTGTGATCATGAAACCTTTATAATGAACCGCGGGGCCCCTTTACCGACCCGGCAGGCTCCCAAACGCTACGCACACCGCCCCCGAAATCGATCAAAAGGGGCGGGCCCGAAGCTACTCCTCATCCAGGACAACCGTCAGATGGCTGCTTCTCTTCCGGATCCTTGTGGCCCTCCCCTGGGCGCGTGGCCTGAATCGTTTCAAGGTGGGACCCTGATCCGCAAAAATCCGTTTTATAAAAAGGGCGTCCACGTCTACGCCTGAATTCTGACCGGCATTGGCCACCGCCGAATCAATCAGCTTCTTCAGAATGCCCGCCCCCTTTTGCGGTGCAAAAGAAAGCATGTTGAGGGCTTCCTCAACCCTTTTCCCCCTGACCTGATTCATGATCAAACGAATCTTCTGGGGTGATATCCTGACGAATCTCGCCTTTGCTATGGTTTCCATCTTGATCCTTCACTCGTCCCGGGATATTCCCGGGAAATGCGGGTCCCGGCGCTATCCCGGTCTCCCTCGCCCGGTTTCGCAATTTAGCGCGACAGCGCCATGCCGGAATGCGTTCGCATCCACATCCCTTTTCATATCATGTTCGGCCAGGCCCTGAATCCGAAGGCGGTTACTTCTTTTTGCCCTTCAATCTTGATTTCTTATCCCCCGCATGGCCGTAAAACGTCCGGGTGGGGGAAAATTCGCCCAATTTATGCCCGACCATATCTTCCGTGACGAACACGGGCAGAAACTTCTTGCCATTGTGCACCGCGAACGTGAGACCGACAAATTCCGGGAGAATCGTCGATCTTCGAGACCACGTCCGGATAATCTTCCGGCTCGAGGTGGCAGCCGCCTGTTCCACCTTCCTTAACAGATGTTCATCTACAAAGGGTCCCTTTTTTAGAGATCTTGGCAATTCCTTTCCTCCTGTTCAACCCATGCGCCGGATGCGAGGGACTCGCGCATTACTTACTGTTTCTCCGCTTGACGATTAACCGATCGCTCGGTTTCTTCCGGCGGGTCTTGAATCCCTTGGTGGGCACTCCCCATGGTGTCACCGGGTGCCGGCCTCCAGAAGATTTACCCTCACCGCCGCCATGGGGATGATCAACCGGGTTCATGGCGACTCCCCTGACATGCGGCCTTTTTCCCATCCACCGGCTCCGACCGGCTTTACCGATAGAGATATTTTCGTGGTCCAGGTTTCCAATCTGCCCGATGGTGGCCCTGCATTCCTGCAGAACCAGCCGGACTTCACCGGAAGGAAGCTTGAGCTGGGCGTATTTTCCCTCTTTTGCCATCAACTGGGCATAGCCGCCGGCGCTCCTCGCCAGCTGACCACCGTGTCCGATATTCAGCTCGATATTGTGAACATGGGTCCCCAAGGGAATCTCTTTCAAGGGAAGGGCGTTTCCCGTCCTGATTTCCGTCCCCGGCCCCGACATCACCCGGTCGCCGACACGCATGTTTTTAGGCGCCAGGATATACCGCTTTTCTCCGTCAGCATAATGAAGAAGCGCGATATTGGCCGATCGATTCGGATCGTATTCAATCGCCGCCACGCGGGCGGGGATACCATCCTTGTTCCTCTTGAAATCAATCACCCGGTATAAACGCTTATGCCCTCCGCCGCGGTGCCTGGCGGTCATCCGGCCCCTGGCGTTTCTCCCACCCGACTTCTTAAGCGGCCTCAAAAGACTTTTTTCCGGTTTTTTGGCGGTAATTTCATCAAAGGTCAGGGAACTCTGAAACCTTCTTCCCGGTGATGTCGGCTTATTCGTCTTGATTCCCATTTCGTGCTCCAAAACCCCAGTTGTAACGTATCGTTACGACCGCCTCCGGCGGCCGAGCTGTTTCGTTCCCTCTTTCTTGAGAAACTCCACATCCCGCAGGGATCCTGTCCCTCCGGGACATGAATCCATTACATCCCGTCAAAGGCATCAAAGCTCTCACCCGGCGCCAGCGTGACGATTGCCTTCTTCCAGTCAGGCCTTTTCCCGGCATGTCTTCCCATCCGGCGTCGCTTGCCCCTGACATTCAAAGTCCTGACCTCCCGGACCTTTTTTTTGAACAGGGTTTCAACCGCCTGCTTCACCTCGATTTTGTTGGCCTTCCGGTGGACCTTGAAGCAGATCTGGTTCGCCCCTTCTTTCATCAGGCCGGCCTTTTCGGTAATATGCGGCTCCTTGATCACTTGATAGATATCCACTACGAAACCAATGCCTCCTGTATCCGATCAATCGCCGATTGCTCCAGGAATAAGTGGTCATACTTCAGGATGTCGTAGACATTGAGCCCCTCATGACGCATGACTTTGATCCGGGGGACATTCCGTGATGACTTCTCAAGATTCTCGCATTTATCCACGGTCACGATCAGCGCCTTGTCCACGTCAAACCGTTTCATGACCTCAACAAAATTCTTTGTTTTTATCTCAGGAAGATCCAGCTGATCAACGACAAACAGACGGTTCGATCTTACCTTATCCGTCAATGCCATTCTCAATGCAGCCTTACGCACCTTTTTGGGCACTTTGAGGACGTATCTCCTGGGCGTCGGCCCAAAGGCCACGCCCCCACCTCGCCGCGTGGGAGACGACGCGGACCCTGCCCTCGCCCGCCCGGTCCCTTTCTGACGCCACAGCTTCGACTTGGAGGCGTTCACGTCCGAACGGCCTTTCACCGCCGCGGTACCGGATCTCCGGGCCGCCGCCTGACTGACAACCACCTGGTGCAACAGGTGGGATTTCACGGGAACATCGAAGACTTCATCCTTCAGTTCCGCCTCTGCCACCTTCTCTCTCTGAAGATTATAAACATCCACGCTGGTCATGCCCTGCCTCTTGCCGGTTTTTTAGAGGCTTCCTTGGAAACACCTGAAGCAAAACCGGATCGATTTTCAAATTTCTCCGGACGGGCGACCGACCTCATCACCCGCACCCGGCGAACAAGTCACGTCATACCTTACAAATTTCCACCAGACTGTTGGGCGCTCCCGGGACGGCCCCCTTGACCAGGAGAACATCCATCTCAGGCCTTACGTCGACCACCTTGAGGTTCTTGACGGTGACCCGCTGGTATCCCATCCTGCCGGGAAGCTTTTTCCCCTTGAGAACTCGTCCAGGGGTTGCACTGCAGCCGATGGATCCCGGGACGCGGTGCGAACGGGAGCCGTGGGTCTTTCGCCCACCGGAAAATCCCCATCGCTTCATGACGCCGGCAAAACCGCGTCCCTTACTGATACCGCTCACATGGATCACATCACCGGGTGTAAATATCTCCGAAGTAATCTTTTGCCCCACTTCGAAGCCGTCCGGGTCATCGACCCTGATTTCCCTCAGATACGCGAAGCACCCCGATCCCGCCGCCGCAAAATGGCCTCGCAGGGGTTTGTTCACGCGGCTTTCCTTCCGCGGTTCAAACCCAACCTGGAGGGCATTATACCCTTCCTTTTCGCGGGTCTTCTTCTGTAGCACCACGCAGGGCCCCACCTTCAGGATACTGACAGGGACGGATTTTCCTTCTTCCAGAAAAAACCGGCTCATCCCCACTTTTTTGCCATAAAGCTTATTTACCATAACACATCAGCTCCAGCGTATTTTTACCCGGATTCACCATCGCCGAACATCCCGGATCCGCGGGTGGACACCTTTTCGGGCCCATTGGTTCTCTACAACTTGATCTCCACATCCACACCGGCGGCCAGATCGAGCTTCATCAGCGCGTCCACGGTCTGCTGCGTCGGTTCAAGGATATCCAGCAGGCGTTTGTGTGTTCTGATTTCAAACTGTTCTCTCGATTTCTTGTTTACATGGGGAGACCTCAGGACACAATACTTGTTGATGACCGTCGGCAAGGGGATCGGCCCGGCGACGCCCGCCCCGGTCTGCTTCGCCGTCTCGACGATCTCCATGGCGGACTGATCCAGCAATTTGTGATCATAGGCCTTCAGCCGGATACGGATTTTCTGATTGGTCAGCATGTTCATCTCCCCGCACCCCCTACTCGATGATTTCGCTGATAACGCCTGCGCCGACGGTCCGGCCGCCTTCACGTATCGCGAACCTCAATTCCTTCTCCATCGCGATCGGCGTGATCAAATTCACTTCCATCGTCACATTGT
>Ga0164318_10003553_pt1 | contig 14772 bp, 13 predicted proteins | sample GuaBasSedimGuay9_FD_113734 | JGI IMG/M metagenome (GOLD analysis project Ga0164318, IMG submission 113734) | Subseafloor sediment microbial communities from Guaymas Basin, Gulf of California, Mexico - Guay9, Core 4571-4, 0-3 cm | ecosystem: Environmental > Aquatic > Marine > Hydrothermal vents...
GGGACGGCTGGAGGAGATGGGCATCAAGCTGGCGGGAATTCAGGGAACCGAACTCCCGAAGGCTGATGCGAAACTCTCCCTTATCTATGCCGGCGATCACGGTGTAACCGCCGAGGGGGTGAGTGCCTCCCCACCTTTCGTAACAGCAATTATGGTGAAGGCCTTCTGCGCCGGTAAAGCAGGTATAAACGTCCTGGCCGGCATAACCGGTGCCCAGGTAAAAGTAATCGATGTGGGTGTGGCCACCCCTTATGAAGAACCGGCAGGATTGATTGTCCGGCGTATCAGAAAAGGAACCGGCAATATCCGGGTGGAAGAAGCCATGACCCGGGAAGAGGCCCTGCTGGCCGTTGCCGCCGGGATTGAAACCACCGTGAATGCCATAGCCGAAACCGGGGCGAATATCATCGGTATCGGTGAGATGGGCATCGGCAATACCACCTCGGCTGCCGCTCTGACGGCGGTGTTTACCCACCGTGATCCGGCAACAGTAACCGGGGGCGGCACCGGAATAGGTGACGCCAGTGTTAAAAGAAAGATTAAAATCATCAAGGAAGCCATTGAACTCCACCAGCCGGACACCGCCGACCCCATCGGAGTGATATCTAAAATCGGAGGGTTGGAAATTGCCGCTATGTGCGGTGCCATGCTCGCCGCCGCGGCGGGGGACGCCCTGGTACTTATCGACGGGTTTATCAGCGGCGCCGGGGCGTTGTGCGCCTTTGCCATGGCCCCGGTGGTGAGGGAGAGAATGGTACTGAGCCATCTCTCGGCTGAGAGGGGGCATCGGGCCATGGCGGCGAAGCTGGAGCTTAAGCCCCTGCTGGATCTGGGTTTACGCCTGGGAGAAGGTACCGGCGCCGCGATGGCGATGCCCCTGATTGAGGCCGGTGCGGCCCTGTTAAGCGGTATGGGGACCCTGGAAGAAGAGCTGGTTAAGCTGCAGGACCCCTCATGAGAGCCCTGGCGGAAGCCCTTCGCTTTCTCTCCATCATTCCCGTTCCCGGCCGTCCACCGAAAAAAACCTCAATTGTTCTGGCTGTCTATCCCTGGGCCGGAGCTATCCTGGGTATCATTGCCGCAGTTGCCGCATGGGCTTTTGGGTGGATTTTCTCACCGGCAGGAGTTGCTGTGGTTGCCGTTGCCGTCCGTATCGCTATTTCAGGAGGGCTGCATATGGACGGCCTTGCCGATCTGGCCGACGGGATGGGCGGTGGACGAAACCGGGAAAAACGCCTGGCCATTATGTCAGACAGCCGCTTAGGTTCCTTTGGTGCCCTGGCTCTTCTGATGATGACTGTCCTGCAGATAACGGTAATCGCCGAACTGCTGATGATTTCAGAAAGCCTGAAACCCTTGCAGTCCCTTTTTCCTCTCATCTTCGCCCCGGCCCTCTCCCGTGGTATAATCCCCTTAATGATGAAGGTATTTCCCTCAGCCCGGCCCGGGGGTATGGGAGACAGAATCCGTAGCTCAGCCAGTCCGGCCGTCGTAATTACGGCCCTGGTTTCGGTATTGTTCATCGCCGTGTTCTTTTACGGAATTGCCGGTATTGTGTTAACCGCAGGGGTAACTCTTCTTGTCCTGGCCGGCGCAGCTCGAATCTCAAAGCAGCTGGGGGGACTCACCGGAGATATCTACGGCGCCCTGATTGAAACCGCCGACCTGCTGGCCCTGTTCGGGGTTCTCCTACTTTACCGTTTCAATCTGTCCACTCCGGGACTGATGAGCCTGATAACATGAACGAGATACTCCTCCTGCGGCATGCCGAACCGGAATCTGCCGGTTTGTACATAGGCCGGGGGAGTAATCCGGAACTGAGTTGCGACGGAAGGAAAAGAGCCGAAGAAATTACCCGGTACCTGGTTCATGAAAAGCCCGAAAGACTGTATTCCAGTCCGCTGAAAAGGGCCCGGGAAACCATTACACCTACAGCTGAAAAAACCGGCCTTGATACTGTAATATCAGAAGGTCTTTCGGAAATGGATTTCGGAGACTGGGAAGGACTGGGCTGGAAGGAAATTGAACGGCGGGACCCCAATCTCTGGCATTCATGGCTGGATAACCCCTGGAAAGTTCCTCCTCCGGGAGGAGAAACCCTCAAAGAACTGAAGGAACGTGTTATCAGCTCATTAAACCAGATACTTATCAGCCACCCCGGAGAGAAAATTCTCATTGCCACTCATGGCGGACCGATCCGGACCATCCTGGGACATGCCCTGGCCCTGGAACCCTCGGCATTCTGGAGTGTGGGTATCGATTATGCCTGTCTCTGCCGTTTCCGGCAGCAGCCGTTAGGGGCTCTGGATCTGCTTCAGTGGAATGTTCCTCTGAAATAATAGACACATGTCTGAAATACTCATTTGAATTAACGGAAAATCTTTCAAAATTAGTATTATTAGTAATCCCGAAAACGCGCCAGAGGTCATTTAATAAGGAATATATTTAGATATATCTCAATGTAATTATATTTATTGACCTATACCGCAATCAGGACTACTCTGTAGCAATGTGTGGAGACGACCCCAATGTGCCCATGTTCCAGGCGCTCAAAGACGGCCGAAGAACCTTCAGAGAAGTGGCTGAAGAGCTGGGAATCACCGAAAACACCGTCCGGGCCCGATACAAGAAACTCATTGACGCCGGAGTGCTGGAAGTAACGGCTCTGGTGAACCCGGAAATGATTGAGGGGCACCAGACCGCCATGGTGGGGATGAAGGTGAAATCCGCCGACCTGCTCAGCGCCGGTAAGAGGATTGCCGGGTTAAGAGGTGTTATCAGTGTTCGGGTTGTTACCGGACGCTACGATCTCCTGGTTGAAATCCTGCTGAAAGAGGGCTTCGGCCTCTTGGAATTTTTTACCGAAGAACTGGCTTCTGTGGACGATGTCCAGGATTTTGAAACCTTCGTGGTGTATAAATCCTTCGGTCATCTGGTTCCCTATGTACTGTAATTTTTCAACTCAGGAGGCTCCGTTATGGGAGAAGGTAATTTGAAGAAAACACCCCTGCATCCGCTTTACTCTGTACGTCCGGGTGTTAAAATGGTGGATTTCGGCGGCTGGGATATGCCGGTGCAATTCGCAAACGGTATTCTTGCCGAGCACAAGGCGGTTCGGGAAAAAGTCGGACTTTTTGATGTCTCCCACATGGGAGAGATTACCGTCAAAGGCCCCGAGGCCCTCATCTTTCTGGACCGGCTGGTTACCAACCGCATTGCAGGAGCGGGAATCGGACAGTGTATCTATTCCCCTATGTGCCGGGAAGACGGCGGAACGGTTGACGATCTTCTTGTCTATGTAATGGGAAAGGATGACTACCTTCTGGTGGTGAACGCCTCGAACACCGACAAAGATTTTGACTGGATAACCGGGCAGCTGAAGGCCTTCGGCTTTGATGCCAGGGCTGTGAATGTTTCCGCCCAGTGGGCACAGCTGGCCCTGCAGGGTCCCGACGCGGTGAAACTCCTCACTCCTTTTGTCAAGGATTTAAACCCCGGTGATGTTAAATACTACACCCATGCCGGCACGGTGAAGGTGGCGGGGATTGATGTCCTGCTCTCAAGAACCGGCTACACCGGGGAAGACGGGTTTGAGCTCTACTGTGCAGCCGCTGATGCAGCGGCCCTGTGGAAAGTCCTGGAAGATGCCGGGGCTGAGCCTTGCGGCCTTGGAGCCCGGGACGTCCTCCGGCTGGAGGCCAGACTACCCCTTTACGGTCATGAACTCAAAGATGATATCAGCCCTCTGGAAGCCGGTATCGGATTCTTTGTCAAACTGGATAAAGAGGATTTCAACGGAAAGAAGGTGATGGCCGCTCAGAAAGAGAACGGCATCCCCAGACGGGTGTACGGACTTGAAATGACCCAGGCCGGAGTGGCCCGGGAAGGTTATGAAGTTTTCCCATCGGGAGCAGCCGACGGATCCGAAGCTCTGGGAAAAGTAACCAGCGGCGGGCGGTCCCCCATCCGGGAGAGTTTTATTGCCCTGGCCCTGCTTAAAAGAGGGTCAGTTAAAATCGGAGACAACGTGGAAGTGGAAATTCGCGGAAAACGCAAGTCTGCAGTTATCGTAAAAACACCGTTTTATAAACGGGGATAAATAGAGAAACCAAGGAGTAATGCAATGAACGTACCTGAAAACCTGAAGTACACTGAGTCTCATGAATGGATTCGCGTCGAAGGAGATGTAGCGGTAATCGGTATTACCGACTACGCCCAGGACGCCCTGGGTGATATCGTCTATGTGGAAATGCCCGATGCCGATCTGGCGGTAACCAAGGGTGATGAGGCTGTCAATATTGAATCGGTAAAGGTGGCTGAGGCAGTATATGCCCCGGTTTCCGGCGCAGTGAAAGATATCAACGACGATCTGGAAGAAACTCCGGAACTCATCAACAAGGATGCTTACGGCACTTTTATCTACAGTATAGCCATGTCCGACCCCTCGGAGCTGGATGGTTATATGGATGCCGCCGGATACAAAGCTTTCCTGGAAGCACAGGAATGATGGTATAAACATATGATCCCATACCTCCCGCATTCCGAAGCCGAAATAGAGGCTATGCTGAAGAAAATCGGCGTATCCTCTATTGAAGATTTATTCTCCGATGTTCCTGAGGCGGTCCGATTTTCCAAACCTCTGAACATGCCCGACTCCATGGCCGAAGCCGATGTGTTCTCAGAAATGGGACGAATGGCCGAGATGAACAAGACAAAGCTGCTGTTCACCGGCGGTGGTCAGTACGACCATGCCATCCCCTCGGTTGTTCCTCATCTGACAGGACGCTCGGAGTTCGTTACAGCCTACACCCCCTACCAGCCTGAAATGTCTCAGGGGATTCTCCAGGTGTTATTTGAGTTTCAGTCTGCCATTGCAGAGATAACCGGTCTCCCGGTATCCAACGCCTCTCTCTACGACGGCCATACCGCCGCATCGGAAGCCTGTACCATGGCGTTGAACGCCAGACGAAAGGCCCATATCATGCTGGTGGCCGGAACCATTCACCCCCATACCTGGACTGTACTCAACAGTTACTTCGGCGATCTGGATGTTGAGCTCGTAAAACTCCAGGAGACGGCCGGACGAGTGGAACTGAAAACCCTTACCGCCGCTCTTGAAAAAGACGGGGACAAAGTGGCCGGTGTTCTGGTGCAGACTCCCAATTTCTACGGAGCCCTGGAAGACTTGAGCGGCTGGGGCGATGCCGTCCATGAGGCCGGGGCCAAGCTGATAATCTCGGCTCACCCCCTCTCCCTGGGAGTTCTTACCTCCCCTGCCGAATGGGGCGCGGATATCGCCATCGGCGACACCCAGCCACTGGGCCTGCCTCCCTACTTCGGCGGACCCTCTGCGGGCTATATCGCATGTGATAAAAGTATGATGCGCCGGATGCCCGGACGCATTGTCGGTGAAACCACCGATGCCGATGGAAAAAGAGCCTTTGTTCTTACCCTTCAGGCCCGGGAACAGCACATAAAAAGAGAGCGGGCCACCAGCAATATCTGCTCAAACCAGTCTCTTGCAGCCCTGGCCAACACCATTTACATGGTGGCTATCGGTCCGGGGGGCTTTTCAGAGGTATCCGAAAGGAATCTGAACGCCGCAGCTTCCCTCCGGGTGCGCTTAACCGGTGATTTAAAACTGGAAGACTACAGCGGTGGTGCGGTATTCAACGAGTTCACCGTGAAGATTCCGGTTTCCAGGGAGAAGTGGCTGGCACCTTTTGAAGCGGCCGGCATTGCTCCGGGATTTTTCCCAAACAATCTTGATTCCTCTCTACCGGAAAACCTCTTTACCATTGCGGTAACTGAAAAACGGACGGCCGCAGAATTGGAGCGCTACATTGAATGTGCCAGGGAGGCTCTTGGATGAAAATTGAACCTGATCAGTTGACAGCTTTTGAAGGAACCAGACCCGGAGCACCGGGTTACAGATTTCCCGATGCCGATATTCCCACTGGAAAAGCTTCAGTACCAGGCACACTGCGCCGGAAAACACCGGCGGCATTACCGGAACTGAGTGAAATCGAGACCGTAAGGCATTTTACCAATCTCTCCAGAAGGAATTTCGGTGTGGATCTGGGGTTCTACCCCCTGGGCTCCTGTACTATGAAGTACAATCCCAAGCTCAACGAGGATACCGCAGCCTTGAGTGGTTTCTCTGCACTGCACCCCCTGCAGTCTGATGAAGATTCTCAGGGTGTTCTTGAGATGAACGGCCGTTTAATCGAGGGTTTGTGCGAAATAACCGGCATGGCCGGGGGAACCCTGCAGCCCATGGCCGGTGCCCACGGGGAATTCACCGGAATGAAACTCTTCCGGGCTGCATTCAGAGCACGGAGAGAAGAGAAACGTACAAGGCTTTTAATCCCCGACAGCTCCCACGGCACCAACCCTGCCAGTGCCCATCTGGCCGGTTTCGATGTGGTAACCATTCCATCAGGAGCCGACGGGATGCTGGATCCTTCAGCCCTGGATCCCTATCTTGACGACACCCTGGCGGGCATCATGCTCACCAATCCCAGCACTCTGGGTCTCTTTGAAACCAGTATCCAGGAAGTGGCAGACAAGATTCACGGTGCCGGGGGACTGCTCTACTACGATGGAGCCAACCTGAACGCCGTTATGGGACGAACCCGCCCGGGAGACATGGGTTTTGATGTGGTTCATATCAACCTGCATAAAACCTTCAGTACTCCCCATGGCGGCGGCGGCCCGGGTGCAGGACCGGTGCTTGTAAAAGAAGATCTGCTTCCCTTCCTCCCGGTTCCAGTAATGGTGAGAGCGGGAGATGGATGGAAGAGGGACTGGGACCGTCCACAGAGCATCGGTAAGGTTTCCGGCTGGTATGGAAACACCGCGGTTCTGGTAAGGGCATTCACCTACATGCTCTCCATGGGCGGAAACGGCCTGAAGAGGGCCTCGGATCTGGCGGTACTTAACGCCAACTACCTGCTGGCATCATTGAAGGACGTATACAACGCCCCCTATCCCGGCCCATGCAAGCATGAGTTTGTTCTTTCTGCCAAAAAGCTCAAAGATACAACAGGTATTGCTGCCATGGATATCGCCAAGGGTCTCGTTGAGAACGGGATACACCCGCCAACAGTGTACTTCCCCCTCATCGTTCACGAGTGCATGATGATTGAACCCACGGAAACCGAGACAAAGGACTCTTTGGACCATTTTGTGGATGTGATGAAGGAATTAAGAGAGCTTGCTGATACTGACCCCGAAGCCCTGCACCAGATGCCTCAAAGTACGGTTGTACGCCGAGTTGATGAGGTTCGGGCGGCCCGGAGCCCGGTTCTCAGTCATATGATGATCGGGGACAGGCCGGACTGATTTCTAAAGACATAGCCGCCGGTGCACAGCCGGCGGTTTTTCTTTTTCAGTACGTTCCGCTTTGCTGCACTTCGCATACCCATCATACAGATGAGTTCTTTATCTTTTGTGAATGATCCATCTCGAAGATTGTTAATCTCCCGTCATAACCATTCCAATATTTCATGAACGCTCCGGTATCAATATCCAATACAGATCCGAGCTGTACAGGATTCCTGTTGATTGTGTGCCCGGTGAAGACTATTTTAATTCCTTCAATAATCTCGTTGTAACTCCTGTAACGCCGCCACAGGATTAATTCTCTGTACCAATCAGCATTCTGCACAAAGTCATCCCAACTGATACCTCTCGGTACAACGGAATGCACGATACCATATTGACCAACCTGGATTACCAGAGGCAGCTTCTGAATCAAGAAAATGTACTGTTCAATCCATTCTGCTGACTGATTCTGAATCCATTTCCCTCCGTTCTGATTATGCCAATAAACTGGAGCTTCATTATCCCTGTAGCACTGAAGAATCATGTCTTCATGGTTTCCTAAAACAGAGAAGAACCAATCGGCTTTCAGGAAGTGGATTGCACGGCTGGATTCCGGCCCTCTGTCAGTGAGGTCACCCACACAAAACATCCTGTCCGTTTCGGTATCAAAATTAATCTTCCTCATGCCCTCTTCAAGGTCTGAGTAACAGCCATGGATATCACCACATACGAAATCACGGCCGTTTTCGTTTGGATCGTACTTTTGGAATGTCATCACACCACCAGATCAGTTCAGGGTACCTCGTAATTAAGGATACATTGTATCACTTTGTGTATCGATGAAACTAATCTCCGGTTTTCAGCTGCATCCTGAGATCTGTTCCTTACAATTCTTATGGTGAGGTTTTAAAAGGAGTTGAGACTGATGGGCAGTAAGGTGTTTTTTCCTCAAAGACACTCAAACAACCGTGTCCGGAAAAACAAGGTTAAGGTCAGACAGGAGATTACCTGAACTCTTAACAAATTATCCCACAGTCTTCATTACTTTTAATCTTTTACGCACCCGGTCCCATAATCAGATTGGGAATGAACATGACAAGATCTGGAATGAAGGTAACCATGAGCAGGACGATAATCATCATGACATAGAGGGGAAGCATTCCCTTTGTTGCTTTCTCAATTGATATTTTCCCAATCGCACAGCCGACAAAAAGAGCAGAGCCCACAGGTGGTGTCGTTAAACCGATACCCAGATTCAAAATAAGCATGACGCCGAACTGAATGGGACTCATACCGAGAGAGCCGACAACAACAGGATAGAGGATTGGTGTTGTTATCAGAATTAACGGAGCCATATCCATTATCGTTCCCAGAAATATCAGCAGAACATTGATTAATAAGAGCAGTAATATTCTATTCTCAGTTATTGTCAGAAGAACAGATGTGGCGGCAGCAGGGATTTTCAGATAGGCCAGAAGCCAACCGAAGGCACTTGCAGCTGCGATTAGGCTCATTACCATGGCCAGCGTTTTCAGAGATGAATACAAAATACCAACAAACCTGCTGAGGGGAATCTCCCTGTAAACAAAAAAAGTAATAATGAAAGCGTAGAGACAGGCAATCGCTGCGGACTCTGTCGCGGTAAAGACTCCGGAGATTACTCCTCCAATTATTATAATTGCAGTAAAAAGTCCAAGAACCGCATCCTTTGAAATTCGAAAAGATTCCCTCAGGCTGTAACGTTGTTCTTTCGGGTATTTACGAATAGATGCAATGATAAAACTGATTATCATCAGCGAGATACCCAGTATCACGCCTGGTATAATCCCCCCGAGAAAAAGCCGGCCGACAGAGACTCCCCCTGCAGCCATTGCATAGATAATCATGTTATGGCTGGGAGGGATTATAACACCCTGACAGGCACTGGTTACTGTGATGCCGACAGAAAAGTCCGCATCGTAACCCTTTTTCTTCATCATGGGTATCATCATCGTACCGATGGAAGAGACATCAGCAACTGCGGAACCTGAGATTCCACCAAAAAACATACTGGCCAGAACATTTACCTGAGCCAGGCCTCCACGTACTCTTCCGATCAGGATATTTGAGAATTCAATAAGCCTCCGGGAGATTCCTCCCTGGCTCATTATTTCACCGGCAAGAATAAAAAATGGTATCGCCAGAAGAGAAAAGGAATTCACACCCTGTATCATCCTTTGAACTATGGCCAGCAAGGGTATGTTGAGATAAAGAGCTGTTACGATAGAAGAAATTGCGAGGGTAAAGGTAATGGGTACTCTGAGAATCAGTAATAGTGCAAATAAGCCAAGGAGAATTGTTGATGCAAAGTTCGGATTACCCATTGTGTTCTCCCTGGGTAAAGATAGCTTCAATCTCTTCGGGATTATCCTCAATCCCGAAAATATCCATCAGTGCTTCCGATGCGATTAAAACAGCCGATATCGGGAGTATCAGATACAGGATGGAACTGGGCCATTCAGTAGCCGGCATTATCGAAGTACTTGTGAATTGAACCAGTTTGATTCCATAGATTAAGAAAACAACAGCAATTATTAAGATGACAAAATCTTTCATAAAAATCAGAAATCCATCTAATTTCCCGGGGAGCTTTTTCGGCAGCAGATGCAGGCTTATATGAAGTCCCTGTTTTACTCCTACTGCCATTGCGATAAAAGTAAACCAGACCATCAGAAGTTTTGCAACTTCTTCACCCCAACGCAATCCGGAGTTGAGGACATATCGCATAAAAACATTAATTATGATGATGATACACATTCCAACCAACAGGACCATAGCAAGGTAAATTGATCCGATATGTATCCGGTTCATAAGCTGCGATATCCTGGCTTTAATATTGTTCATATGGACCTCTCTACTTTGGAAATGATAACTATAACATATCAGGTGAATAGGGATGAATTTCTATTTCGGAAATGCCGGTAAAAAACTTGAGAGCTGATATACACCAGCTCTCAAGTGAATATTCATGAAATTTTATTACACTGAATAAGTTATTTTCCTACAGCTCTGACTTTTGCGACGACGTCCTGAAGGTCGTCTGACAGCGCATCATAAAGAGGCTGCATGGCCGCCTGGAATTCTGCATTATCAGGAAGTCGGTAAATCTCGTTGCCATTGGCAATGACTGCATCTTCTGCGACTTTTTCATAATCGGCCCATGCCTTGATCTGGAAGGCCATACTGTCTTTTGCTGCCTGCTTGATGATTTTCTGATCTTCAGCAGAAAGCTTATCCATTGAAATCTTGCTGGCAATTGTAATCTCAGGGACTCTTGTATGCTCGTCCAGAGTATAATAACCGGCAACCTCAAAGTGGCTTGTTGAATAGTAACTGGGCCAGTTGTTTTCTGCTCCGTCAATAACCCCGGTCTGAATGGCGGAATAGACTTCGCCAAAAGGCATCGGTGTTGCAACAGCTCCGAGAGCTTCAACAAGACCCACCATCAGCGCACTTTCCTGTACTCTGATTTTAAGACCTGATAAATCGTCAACAGTTTTAATGGGACGAACAGAATTGTAGAAACTTCTCGCACCTGAATCGAACCAGGAGAGGCCTACAAATCCGGCAGGAATAAGACTATCAAGGAATTCATCTCCAATGGGACTGTTCAGAACTTCCCACATATGTTCAGGGCTACGATATAAATAAGGCATCTGGAGAGCATTGAAGTCAGGGGCAAAAGCTGCGAGAGGAGAAATGCTTACCCTTGTAAAATCAATGGCACCGAACTGAACCTGTTCAATAACGGCCCTTTCTTCACCAAGCTGAGAACCAGGATAAACTTCAATCTTGATTCTGCCGTCTGTTCTTTCTTCAACGAGTCTGGCAAATTCATAATCACCCTGAGTAGTAGGATAATCCGCACCGTGGGTTTCAGCCAGTCTCAGAACTACCGTTTCAACAGACTCTGTTACTTCCTCTTTCTTAGTGCAGGAAATCCCTGTAAATAAAAGTGCAACCAGCAGAAATACGACAATCGTTTTTTTCATTATTATCTCCTTAGATAATGATTTTGGATTGTTATATTTTAATATGTATTTCTGGCGAATCGATCTGGTAAATATTGTTTTATTCTGCAGTATGTTGCCATTATTATGTTCCATAAATGAAAAACAGCCAGCTGAATCTTCACATTATTGCGATCTTAGCATTTTATTGCTGCGATAAGTTGTCGGTGATATTGATTCAATCCTTTTAAAAACCCTAGTAAAGTAATTCGGATCACTATATCCGATTTCATAACTGATTTCTTTCATTGAGAGATTACTGCTCTCCAGAAGTCTCTTAGCTTCTCGTAACCTGCAGTTTGTAAGATAATCTATAAATGTAATGCCCATACTCTTTTTAAATAGTTTACTGAAGTAAAAACTGGAAAGCCGGCAATGTGTTGCGGATTCTTCCAGAGTGATATCCTGTTTGAAATTGTCTTCAATAAAACGACAGGCTGATTTGATTGCCGGACTATTCTCCATATTTTTCACAGAAGCCGTCTGCTCCAGAAGGTTGTTCAGAAAAATATTCAAACCGGAAAGAAGAACTTCAGCACTCATAGCTTCATTTATATCACCATCATCAACTGTGCATATTCCATCCGGCTGCTGATAAGCAACAGCATGTCTCAGCACTGTAGTCAGCTCAATGATTGATCGCTTTTTATTTTCATACTTCAACAACGAGTTATTAAACCAGTTACAAAGATGCTGATAGGTTTCCAGGACTTCCTTCCTACTACCTTTGAGAAGACCCTGTTCCAATTCAATTTCAAGATTGAATGGGAAAATATCAGCTTTAGAGGGTTGCTGTACTGCTGATAATAAGCTCGCCTCACCCACAAGATTATTTTTTGCCCGTGAAAAGGATTTTATAGATTCAGCTGGATCCTTGAATATCGATCCGAAGCTGGTGATAACTTCCAGATTTATAGTTTTCTTCACCTCATCAGAAATAGCGATAGAAAGCCTGCTGATATCAAGAGTATCCAGATTGATACTGCTGCCCTTCAGCTTGATCACCAGGAAATATATGTTTGACAGTTCCATGTTGAAAAGAGTTGTCAATCCAATATCAGTTAAAATGTTCTGAATGATAAAAACAGTTTTTTTCCTGAGTACATGTTTCTGATAACTGGAATCTATATGTACCGGATAAGTAGAATAATTTAATTTTGAAATCCCGGCTCTGGCTGAAAAGAAGTCAAGTTCAAGGAAAGACAGGTAACTTTCAAATTTTTCTTCAGAAATACCCCGTACCGAAAGATTGTAAATAAACTCATTTTCAAGATATCCGCTTGCTTTATTTAATCTAATTTCATTATCTTCTTTCTCAATAAATTCAGCTCTCGAATTATCAATATTGGTGATAACCTTATTTATCACCTCAAGAATATGAGAGTCTGAAGATGGTTTGATAATAAAATTACTGACACCTATATCGATTGCTTCCCGGGCGTATTCAAATTGATTATATGCCGTTAAGAAAACTATCGAGACTGAAGAATCTGAATCCCGGATTGTTCTTGCGGCATCTATACCGTTTATACCCGGCATTTTAATATCAAGAAAGATAATATCCGGATTGAAAGAGCGGGATTTAACAATAGCTTCCCGTCCATTAACAGCTTCTTCTATTTCAACAATTGAGTTAATATCCTTATTAATTATTACCTTAAGGGCATTTCGTTCCAGTTGCTCATCATCAACTATAAGGATTTTATACACTGGTATCTCCGGGAATCGTTATAATGACAGTTGTCCCTTCACCGGGAATACTTCTTATATCGAATGATTCTTTCTCCTGAAAAGCAAGACTCAGCCGCCGCCTGACATTAGTAATGCCGATACCCGTAGATTGATCAGATAAGATCCGATCATCATTGAAAAATATCCTTTCTATCTCCTCAACCGGGATACCGGCCCCGGTATCAGAAATTGTTAACCGAACTTTGTTCTCAATTCTTTCAGCTTTAAAGAGAATCTCTCCTCCTTCTTCCCTTGGTTCAATTCCGTATTTTAAAGCATTCTCAATCAGGGGCTGAATGGTAAATATCGGAATTTGGATTTCAGACGAGTCAAGATCGCAGTCAATTCTGAAGGTAAGTCTGTCACCGTATCGAATCTTTTGGATATGCATGTATTCATTCAAGATATCTATCTCTTCTGAAAGAGTAACAATACGATTCTGTCTGTTTAAAGTGTATCTGAAAATATTTGAAAGAGATTCTATCAGCTTTACAGTATTTGGAGCTTTCTCAAACATAGAAGTTCTAGCGATTGTATTCAGTGTATTGAACAGAAAATGCGGACTGATCTGTGACTGAAGACTCAGAAACTGAGCTTCTTTCAGGGATTGGTTCATATCTGCGATTTTCAGTTCATCCTCCCTGAGCCTTTTCTCTATCTCAACCTTATCTTCAAGGCTCTGTACCATTTCATGAATATTGGTTCTCATTTTATTAAATGAAGTTGTAAGCACACCAATCTCATCTCTATACGGTACATTGAAAAGATTCCCCGTAAATTCACCCTCTGCCATTTTCAGCGACCTATCTGCCAATTCCCGTATGGGTTTAGTGACGGATTCAGAAAAATATGTGCCAAATATCATAAACAAAATACTGATAAATATAATTCCTATAAAACTGACCATTCTTATTTTAATGACTTTGCCAATTTGCAAAGAATATAACTGACTGCCTTCTTCAAGTCTTATATGGACAAGTTCTTTCAGATAATTATCGATATATCCGTTAATTCTTCTTGTTTTAAGAAGATTGTTTATAAATGAATTTTCGTCTTTATCCATTGATTTTTGGGTTTTATCAATGCTTTCCATATATGCCAAAAGAGCGTATCTGATTGCATATATCTGAAAATATGCATCACTATTAGTATTGGAAGTTTCCTGAACAAGTTTCCAATTTGACCAGATTTCAGGAACTTTATCATTAAATTGATTTAAAGCATTCTCGTCTGAATACATAATATAATTTTCAAAATTAGAATTGTTCTCAATAATCGATGTCTGAAGGTTGTGGATTACTGTATTTTTTATTAAATCCTGTTCATAGATTTTTAAATAATTAAATGCATTGAACAGAGTGTATAAATTCAGCAGACTTATACATGCTATTATTAATGAGAAGAAGAGCATTAGTTTTCTTTTCAAGGATAATCTATACCACAAATCACGGATGCTTATCATTGCTGAAGCATTTTATAGCATTCCAGATGCTTGGAAAACCTTTTTTATAGCGAATTGGCTGATGATATTTTGGAATTCCGAGATTCTGCTATTCTCGTTGTACGTTGCTAATCCAGCGGTTTGGGATATTCTGGATAGCGATTTTAGTGACAAAGGAGTTTGAACATACGCTATGATCTTTGATGATTTTATCTCCGGAGACGA
>Ga0164318_10003556_pt1 | contig 14768 bp, 11 predicted proteins | sample GuaBasSedimGuay9_FD_113734 | JGI IMG/M metagenome (GOLD analysis project Ga0164318, IMG submission 113734) | Subseafloor sediment microbial communities from Guaymas Basin, Gulf of California, Mexico - Guay9, Core 4571-4, 0-3 cm | ecosystem: Environmental > Aquatic > Marine > Hydrothermal vents...
AGGGTCTCCGCCTGACTGAATTCGTCGCTGCCGTGGAAAATGTAAAACGTCGGTGTCGTCTTAGCGGTCTTGGGTACGGTCGCCATTCGCCTCTCGTATTGCGGTCGTGCTGCGGTCGTGCAGCCTAAAAGCCCTCTGGCGTGCTTTCTCAAGACGGGCAGGTGCAAGACTTGCCCCTGCCCCAGATTATTGAGGAGATACCTTTAGCCGGTCGTGCGCACGTAGTGAGCCATAAAGCGTCCGCGCTGCTCACGGGTCACACTGACGATCTGCAATCCGCCGACGTCGGGCCGTGTGGTGACATAGGCCTGAAAAAGCGGACCGAGAGGCTGGGCCAACAAAAGCCCTATGGTCGCTGCCAGACAGGCCATTGGCAGACGAGCCAGCCATTCCGACCAGCGGGAGGGGCGGTCTTCGGTCGCATTGGCCGCCGAGGCAAACCCACCACTGAGGGCCAGGAAGGCCCCGATGCCGGCCAGGCTGCCCGATACGACCAGATTGGAGCCGCAATTGGGGTGAATGGCCATCTCTCGTTGACCGGCTCGCAAACGACGCAATCCTTCTTGGGCCGCTTCGAACAGTGAGTCCGTCGAGACATCGCCATAGACATAGAAACCCCACAGCGAGGAACGCCCGATCAGCCGCCGGTGGGGGTTGCGCTCCGCCAACACCCGCATCGTGGCGTGTTCCAGGGCATGGTTGCGCCGCACGCGGGAAAGCATAGGCTGGTCAAGTAGTCGTTGAGCGATGTTTTTGTTTTTCTCCATAGCTCTCTCACTTCCACAGTTGGTTGCTGTACTTTGAACGAACCCTCCCACAAGTTTGCGAACATGTGGGAGGGTTCAATTGTCAACAGCCTAATGGTCAACCGTCTACGCCGGGATGGAGCGAAGTGCTGTGGTATCCCTGCTGTCCCCAGGTCGGTTGAGGGATGACCCGCTCTTCGATTTCCAGCCGGGCGCTGCCGCTGACGGTGTTGAACAATGTGCTGGCGCTCACCTCAACTTCGTATACCCCCGGAGACGCGACCTGACCATTGGCGTCACGGCCATCCCAAACCAACAAATGTTCTCCCTGCGCGCGACGCTGCTTCTGGAAGACAGTGGCCACGTGCCGTCCGGAGAGGTCCCACACCTTCGCGGTCACCGTGGCCGGACGGGAAAGCTCGAAGGCGACGACCGCCGGTTCCAGTCGGCCACTTAGCCCGGCCGGCGTCAACGTGGAGCGCGTCACCCGCAACACCAACGAGAGAGGCCGTTGCCATAACCCGCCCACCAGCCACAGCGCGGCCACCCCAGCCATCCCCAGGCCGGTCGCCACCAGCACGTTCCGCACGGCTGGCGGAAACTCCTGCGCGGCCGGCTGGGCTGAGTAGGTGACCTCCCGCACTACAACGGCAGAGTTGCCGGCTCGATCCACAGCCTCGACCCGGACAACGTTCTCGCCTTCGATCAGGTTTACCACCCCCTGGAAACCGCCCTGATTGTCCACTGCCAATTCACGCCCGTTGAGCCATACGTTGGACTGTGGCGAGGTCTTGCCCACAACCAACAACGACGGCTCGCGCACCGTCATACCGTCCTCCACGGTAGTCAGGGAAAGCGGTGGTGGCTGGGTGTTAAGATAGACGCGCCGCTCCTCAATGGATGTGTTCCCGACGGCATCCACGGCCTCCACGTGGACGATGTTTTCCCCTTCCTCCAGCACAATGTCTTCGTTGAAATGCCCGCTTTCGTCCACGGTGGCCTTGGTCTGGTTGATGGTCACCTGCGTCCCCGGCGGGACCGTCCCCTGCACGCTCAGCATACGCTCGTTGATCCACAGGCCATCGGGGGGATTCAGCAATACGATGTCGGGCGGTTCAGTCTTCATAACGATCTCCCGCACCACCGACGTGCGATTGCCGGCCTCGTCCACGGCCGTCAGTTCAATGCGATTGGTGCCCTCCTGGAGGATGTAGGTGACTTGGAAACGGCCATCTTCACTGACTTCCAGGGGACGCGCCCAATCATTGAACCAGACTGTGGCGTCAGGATCGGTCACCCCCTCGATCAGCAACTCCGTTTGGTCGCCGCCCACCTGATCTTCTTCTGGCACATTGGCCAGTCGAATCACCGGCGGGGTGGTGTCCACATTCACCTGAACGTTGGCGGAAGCCTTGCGCACGGCGGCCTGGGCACTCACGCGAATGAAGTATGTTCCATCGGGCAATGCCTGCCCTAACCGATCCAGTCCATCCCACACCAAGGTGTGTTGCCCGGCTGCTTGCAACTCTTCTTCGGCCAGCCGCCGCACCAGTGCATGGGATTCATCCAGCACCTCGATGGTCACCGTGGCGTCGGTAGAGAGGGAGTAAATCACCGGCACGGTATCTCGCTCCCCATCCCCGTTCGGCGAAATGGCCGTCTGTTCAGCAGCAACGGAGACCGTCGGCGTGCGTGCCCACTCCACCGGGAATAGCAACACCAATGTGACCCCAATCGCGGCTACCAACAGCAATGTCATTAAAGGAAGCACATTGAATCGTCGTGTGGGCATTGAACGCTGTTGTCGAGATTCAGTGAGCTGTGTCTTCATCGCACATTCAATCTATTCGCGTGTTCACTCAGCCGACCTTTTTGCAGGTTATGCCGCGTCACCTCGCGGACATAAATGACTGTACGAAAGGCGCTTTTACGCTCGAAACCTCCAACCTGCGATAAGGCGAGCTATCTGTTAGTTCCATCAATCCAGGTCTAGCATAATGATGTCGTCCGGTTCGTCGTCTTCGATGTTCACGGCCCTGTCTGCGCCGCGAAAGGGGACGGCCGGACGGGGGGATAGGACGCTCCTCTTCCCTGTTTCCTCCGAAATGGCTCGTCCGGGCGATATGTCCGCTTCTCGTTGTGACCGAACAGGTGACCGAACAGGTGACCGGTCAGGCCGGGAGCCGAAGAGCGGCGCCGGCACGACAATGGGCTGCGCCAGATATCGCGCCAGGGCATAGACACCAATGGCGACGACACCATTCCAGCTACATTGTACCAGAAAAGCGAAAAGAATGGAAATAGATACCACCGACCCCGATCGAAGCCCCAAAGCTATTGGGAGCGCCAGACTGCCTAGCGCCAATCCCAACAACCCCACGACCACACTTACCACCAACCGCCAACCTGGACGAGGGCGGTTGGCGATCTGCCGGGCGACGATGCCTACGCCATATCCGGCCAGCCCCCAGCCGAGGATTTCCAGTATGTGCAACAGTAACGTTTGTGGGTCGGGGGCCAATGGCTGGACGATCCAGGCTACTGTTTGGTAGGAGTTAGCGCTCCGGAACCGCGTCACCAGCCAGGTCGTATCCCAAGGCTGGCCTCCCAGGCGTGTGAGGTCCGGGGAGGTGTTACACATGCCGGCGAAGAGTTTGAGCCATAAGGCCGTCGTCGCCCCAGCCAACGCCCCTCCTTCTTCGGCCCACCACAGGCCGGCCAGGAACGGTACCAACGGCGCCAACTGAGCGGTCGCCAAGAGCGGGACCACCAGCACCAGGACTACGGCCGCGAGGGAGCGATGAAACAGCAGCCCTCCCAGGAGCAGGATGGATATGGCCAGGGCCGCTACGTAGATGGAGATCGCATATAGCGGGTAGGCCAGCGCGATAACGAAAAGCGCGTACCCCGCCGGCGGCGCAGCCAGCGTCCCGATGGTGATCACTGCAGCAATGAAGGCCCGCCATTCGTCGGGGAATCCACCGACAGTGGTGTCCGTTAGCACGAACATCATCGTCAGTCCCAGGGCCGGAAAGAGTCGGTCGAAGAACGGCCGGTAGCGTTGGTAGACCCAGGCCGGCAGGATTTTCATCCGCCGCAATGGCCCACTGTGATTATTCTCGCTCATCACGCGCTTTCTCCTTCCGGCAGGGCGGCTCGATCCGGTTTCGGGGTGGGGACGATCCGCAACGCCGACACGTCGGACGAGGCCGGACGAGCGTGGGTTTTGGCCCAGTTGCGGAGCGCTGTGACCTGCTCTCGCATAGTCTGGGAAAGGGGGATAGATTGGGAGATGGCCCGCAACAGATCATCTTGCGAGAGTTCACGCCCGTCCTCGAAAGCGTCGTACAGTGCAGAGATCACCGCCTGCTCGATCTCTGCGCCGCTGAACCCCTCGCTCTCACGGGCCAGCCGGAGCAAATCGAAGCGTGTCGGGTCCCAGTGGCGCTTTTGCAGGTGAATGTGGAAGATTTCCTGTCGTTCCTGGAAGTTGGGCAGGTCTACGAAGAAGATTTCATCGAAGCGCCCCTTGCGGAGCAGTTCCGGGGGCAACATTGAGATATCGTTGCTGGTGGCGATGACAAAGACAGGGGCTGTCTTTTCCTGCATCCAGACCAGGAAGCTACCGAAGACCCGAGCGGCCGTACCGGCATCGGATCGGCCCGAGCTGGCCAACCCCGATAGGCCCTTTTCGATCTCGTCGATCCACAACACGGCCGGGGATACGGCCTCGGCCAGGCGCAGAGCGGCCCGGATGTTCTCCTCCGAAGCCCCCACCAATTCCCCGAACACCCGTCCCATGTCCAGTCGCAACAGGGGCAATTGCCACATTGTGGAGACGGCCTTGGCGATCAACGACTTACCGCCCCCCTGAACCCCCAGGAGAAGCAACCCTTTGGGGGAAGGCAATCCAAACGCCCGCGCCTGTTCGGTAAAGGCGAGTCGGCGCTTCTGAAGCCAGGTTTTCAATTCGTTCATCCCGCCGACGTAGTCCATTTCTTCGGTGGCTTCGTAGTATTCCAGGACGTTCGACTTGCGAATCAATTGCCGCTTTTCCCCGATGATGATCTCCGGATCGAAGCGACGGGTCATCACGACCGAGCGGGCGAACACGTTCTCGGCCTCGCTCACGGTCAGGCCCCGCGCGGCGCGCAGGATCTGTTCCCGCTCCTCCGGAGAGAGGGAAAGGTTCAGCCCGGCCTGGCTGCGGGCGGAGCGCACGATCCGCTCCAGTGCTTCGGCCAGTTCCTCCTCAGTGGGCAACGAGAAGTCCAGCAGGGTGACATCCTTTTCCAGCTCTGGCGGCAGGCGCAGAACCGGTGAAAGGAATAGCACTGTCTTACGGCTTTCTTTCAACGGCTGGACCAGGTCTCGTACCTTGCGCACCACGACCGGGTCAGGCGGTATCTGGGGAGTCCCTAAGAAGGGATGGAAGTCCTTCAGCAAGTAGAGCGCAGCTTCCCGTGAGGTTTCGATGTGAGATAGGACCTGAAAGGCGGATTTGGCGCCGGGGTCTACTTCGACAGGGCGGATCGTGTCGATGGCTATCACTCCATCGGTCACCGTCCAGGCGTACAGTCGCAGGTTCAAGCGGGAGGCAATCCGGAGCAACATGGCCTCAATGCGTCTCTCTTCCCACGACAGAATGTAGATCAGGGGATATTTGGCCCGGATCAGGACCTCCAATGTGCGTTCCCGTTCTACTAGTGTCATGTGTCTTTGTCTTGGTATTGGTCTATTCGCTCATGTTGTCGGCCTGTCCGCTATCCGTCAGGTTCGCCAAGTCTGCCAGTCCCAGGCTGGCCAACGTCTCCGGTTTTGGTATCCCGGTCCGAGGATCCCATCCGTATTCGTCATATGCGCCGGCCAGCAAAACCTCCATATCCGGCAGCGTGCCCTCCGTGCCGCCCTCCAGCGGCTGGAGTAGTGTTGGTGGCAGGCAGTCATCGGCGCGGGTCAATCCGCGTTGTATGTTCAACAGCCGTTTGAGAGTCGCTATCCGCTTGCCCAATGTCAGCAGGTCATCGGTCTCCAGCCCCCATCCGGTCACGCCGTTGATCGCCGCTAGCAGACGTTCGACGCCGGGGTTCTGGAATTCGCACAGCGTGAGAGCGTTGTATAGGTTGCGCCAGGCCTGTTGTCGGGCAGCGATGCGGCCCTTTTCTATGCTGTTTTCGAAGCGGTCGCCGGGCATGATCCCCAGCTCCATCGGCACACCCTGTCCAGTATCCACACCGTACATATCGCCTTCCATGTGGCATGCGCCACGTGGAGAGAGGGCATATGTCACCGCCATGCCCACGAAAGCACGCGGGTCGTGCATCGGCACGTCCAACCGATTGACGGTGACGGCCAACCCCGGCACGCCGAATCGCTCGGCCAGGGTGGCGCTCCCTTCGGCCAGTTGTTCTCCAAAGCCCTCGCGCTGGGCGATCATCTCGATCAGGCGATGGACGGTGTCGGCATCCCCATAACGGATCTCCAAGCCGCCGGTGTCATTCGTGGTGATGATGCCTCGGTCGAACAATTCGCAGGCCAAAGCGATGGTGCAGCCGGTGCTGATGGTATCCAGGCCATACCGGTTGCACAGATGACCGGCGTAGATCACCGCTTCCAGGTCGTCTATTAACAGAAGACTGCCCAGTGCCCCTAGCGTCTCATACTCTGGGCCATCCACGACGTCTACCCCATAGCTCGGCGCGCGGGTCTCCCGGCCACAGGCGATGGGGCAGCGATAGCATGCCCGCCCGCGATTGAGATACCGGTCCGCCATCAGCACACCGGAAAGATTGCTGGCCGGTTCCCATTCGCCTTGTTGGAAATAGCGAATGGGCATATCTCCGAACATCAGCGCCATGTCCACATAGCCGGGGGTGCCGGCCATGCGGAGTGCCATGGCCGCCATATCCTCATCCAGCGCCGCGATGATTTCCCGCACCGTTTGTTTGAAGCCATCCGGGTCGGCCAGGGGAACGTTCCCTGTGCCGCGCACACCAATCGCTTTGAGGTTCTTGGCCCCCATCACCGCGCCCATACCGGTGCGAGCGGCCGCCCGTCCGTGGTCGTTCATCACGGCGGCCATCGGCAGGCACTGTTCTCCGGCCAGGCCGATACAGGCCACGCGCACCTGCGGGTCGGCCAATACCCGGCGCACTTCATCTTGCGTGACGTAGGTGTCCAGCCCCCACAATGTGGCAGCGTCGTGGAGAGTGGCCTGTCCCTCGACGATGGAGAGCCATGTGGGGCGTTCGGCCTTCCCGGTGATGATTATCCCATCGTATCCGGCGAAGCGCAGTTCCGGCCCGAAGAAGCCGCCGGTATTTGCCTCTCCCCAGATATGCGTCAGGGGAGAAAGGGCACACACACTGCACCGTCCGGCCGATGGCATAGCCGTACCCACCAGCGGTCCGGTCATAAAGGCCAATGGGTTGTCCGGCCCCAGCGGGTCCGTCTCACCATTCACCATGTCGAAGATGTAACGCGCCGCCAATCCACTGCCCCCCACAAAGTCATGCGCGTAGGATGTGTTCAGCGGTTCGTCCCACACTGTGCCATTGTTGAGGTCTACCCGTAAGATTTTGCCGATATACCCTTTTGTGTTCACCAGGTTATCCTCTTTTCGTTTCACTACCAGACATCTGAACGCAGATGACGCAGATTCATCGCAGATTGACGCTGATTTGACCGGATTCGTATCGCTTCGCGCCGAAAACCCAGAAAAAGCGTGTTGGGTAATGAATTTTCGTCATCGTTTCATCGTTTTGCCGGAAGCAAGACAAACGTCCCACATCCGAAGTGGGTTTGTTTCCCGATGTGCAGCACCGACGCCAGATCCAAGTAAGGTAGCAACGAAGTCGGGATGCTGGGGAAAAAGAACTCGGTTCCTATTTGCCCGGTTGGCCAGCGTTTGGGGGCCGATTTCATCGCCGCCTTAAGGAGCGAGACTCCGCCAGCCTGATCTAAGGCGGATTCGAAGGTAGCTCGCTCCTCAGGGCCTACCGCTTCCCACAGGGTATCGGGGGTATTGTGTTTGCCCGGCAGCAATGTGATCATACGCTCCAGGAGAGCCTTCAGTATGTTCGATAACTCCGGCGGAGGCGGATTTTTTCGCCTCCGTCTCCCCCTCCGTCGCCGGCTGGGGGGCGATGCGGCATCCTCCAGGATGACGGGCGTCAACCAGCGCAGACGGTTGAAGTTCAGATCCGATTCCGACACAGATTGAGCGATGAAGTCAGTGTCCCATCCTTCCGCCCACTGAGTAGGTGTAACGCGGCAGCGCAGGTCCAGGTGACCGTCCTGGACTAACGGCTCCCAGCGTCGACCACGCGCGACGTAGATGGCCTGTATGTCGAACCCACCCCACAGTAGGTTGTGACGTCGGGTAGCCGGCAACTTGGTCGTTGCAATATCCTCAATGGCCGGCAGGATCACCTCCAGGAAGAGATCGTGGTCGGCGTTATCTCCCAGTAATTTGAGTTCCCATAGGATGGGTTCTCCTCGCCCATACGTCAGCTTACCGGGATAGGCGAAGACCGTCGTTTTCACGGGCCAGGCTGCGTCGGGGGGAAAAGATGGTTTTTTCCTTTCAGGGCGATTGATGATGGATAGGCCGCCCAATTCTTCCCAGGGAGCCATAGCTTTGATCCACGGGGCGGCCTGTCGGGTGGGAAGCCGGCGGGTGATCGCCGTCCCCAGCACCAATGAGAGTTCGGTCGGCAAATATGAAGGAAGCCGCACCAGGGATTGGTTGACACGCCATATGAACAGATAGCGGATCAGTCTAATCGGTCGTATAAAAGGCCACATAGTCCGCCAATTCGTAGAGAAGTTTTATCCGCTCTTTGGGCCACTGCCGGACCCCCCATGCATTGAGCATATCTTTCGCTTTGGGGTCCAATTGGCCAGTGAACCGCCCCCAATAGAACTGTTGCTCCTGGTGATCTTCCAGTTCGAGTAACTGGCGCAAGGTATCTTGCTCGTTGGGGAACAATAGGGTGCGAAACACGCTGGCCATTTCCAACAGACTCAAAAAATCGGTGATCTCGAAGGTTAACATGCCCATCTGATCCCGTGTATGAGGAGCTAATAGTTGGTGCGGGGCAGAAAAGAAACGGATCCACAACCGATCTAGAGTAAAGCGGCCTTCGTGATGGGCCGCCCGGCAGAGCACCTCCCCCATAGATGTCAGTTGTTTCCCCCCGGAGACGGGCAACACCTGGATCAGCCCCCGCAAACTCATTCCGTGGTAAAGGGCTAGTTCTTGCAGCCATGGTTTCAGGTCCCACCGGGGCACCATCATCAAGAAGTGGTGATCATCCACGATGTGCAGCCCCAGAGTATTGGCGTAGAAGCCGGTACGGTTCACCAGCCGGCGGGGCAATTCATCTACGCCTCCCCAGATGACGATGGCGGAACGGGCAAAGTGGTATTGTTGAGCGGCGGATGAGATGATCTCCAGGCAAGTCGAGCACAACAACCGGCGCGGAGAATCCTGGCGCGGGTAGATCCAACAGCGCTTGCACGGGCTATCCAGGGCCGAAAACGGCGGCCCGATCTCTTCCGTCCCTGCATCCGATGGGGGGAAGAGATCGGGAGTCGTCTCGAGAAGCCGAAGAGTCGCCAGTAATTCAGCGCCAGTTCGACAGCGCCGCAGCCAATCAAAGCTGCTCAGCATTCAACCCCTGCCGTAATGCACGATAATGGAACACCACCTTTGGGTTGAGCCAGTGATCCACGACAAACGGCAATTGCCATTGCTGTTCGTCTCCCCCGGCATATCGCTTAGTCCAATCTATCAGGTAGCTTTCCGGTCGGATCGTGAGTCGCAGGCTGCCAAACCCCAAATAGCGATTGCTCCCCAGCTTGTGAGCCAGGTTGGGCTCCAACACCACACACCATACCAATCGTTGCAGTTCCTCTTCCGTCAGGTTCCAAAACCGGATGGTGAAGTGGGCCCGAGAGCCAGGCATGACCGCCCGAAAATAGCGGGCCTGAACCACATCTGGTTGAAAATCGTCCATCTGGGTGACGATGGGGGGAAGGGGGACATGGCGGAACAATCGCCATTGTTTCCCTACCAACAGTTTTTCCGATCCGCCGTCGGGCCGTTGTTCCCACCGGCCGTTTATGTATCGCCATTCTCCGTATGGATATGGAACCTTGAACCAGGACAACGTAGGTTGCTCAAATTTGCCGTAGTTGAAGACCAATCGTCCCATAAGGGCTTGATTAGGACCAATCCCTACCCAGCCGAACAAGCTATCGGCTGGATTCAGATGGGCCAGGTCCGTAGATGGTTCACGGGAATCGCTGGCAATGGTATAGATGTGTCGCAGCATTCCCTTGATGCTCCGGCTAGGCAGCACGTATAGCTTTTCCGCGGAGCGGTACTTCGCTTCCGGTGGCGCCATCGCACAGAAGTCCCACCCGTTGATCATCTCGCCGTTCGATTGCGCTCGGAACGACGGTTCGCCGCTCTCCCGCACGTGCAGCGGCGTCAATACTTCTGCCTCGATTGACAACATCCCGCAGTACCCGCCAAATGAGCGGTGGGAGATGAATCCCACACTGGTGCGGGGCGGCGTAACCCCTGCCTGTTCCAGTGCCGGTTCCAGTGGTTGGATGATTCCCAGGGCCTGGTTGGCCTGATCCCCTTCCAGTTGCAGGCATTGCCAGGGACCTTGGGGCGTCAACGCTTGCTCTCCAAATAACCGATGTCCGATCCCGTCGGGGTCGCCAGTTAGCCAGAGTAATCGTTCCACGTCTCCCTGTACCCATCCGAAGCCGGCGGTTTTCTCTCCTCCCAGAGGGATGTCCCCACGGGCAAAGTCGTGGAGCAGATGAATCAGCAAAGAGAAAGCTTCCAGGTCGGATTCCTGGATATCCAACAAGTCCAGCCGCAGGCGGAACTGTAGGTGTTGACCGTAGGCAAAGAGATAATCCCGCTTGGCCATCTCGACAGGTCGGCCGGTGCTGGGATCCATTTTGACGCCATCCATCGAACACCACGCCCGATCTGGGTCATAGGGGTCCACCAGGTAGGCGTCGGAGAAGAAAACCAATCCCCGTTTCCCCTGAGCACCAAAGAGCCGATCCAGTACCTTCTGCGTCCGGGGAGACTCTCCCCACAGGGTCTTCAGTATCTGAGAAGCTCGCTTGCGGAATGCCCCTTTAATGGTGCTGCCAGGTACGTATACTTCCCACCCTCCTTGCTGCTGTGTCGAGGGCGCCCAGGAAAGCATACGGGTGAAGACCGTGTCGTATGGTTTACCGTAGCGCCGCGATATTTCCCGACCAAAGGGGCCGCCGGACCGGAAATCCACATTGTACGGTTGTGACAGCTCCTGACGGGCGCGCTCTCGGTAAGTCTTGAGGAATTCAATGAAGTTTTGGTCGTTGATGATACTCTTGCGCAGGTTTCGGGGATGGGTGATGTGTCGAAAACGAACGCGACGATGTTCTTCGACGAAACGCGCCCATCCAGATGGAGTGACTCCTTCGGGTACCTGGTCGGGATGACCCCAGTGGCGCTCGTCAATCTTCCTGTCCAAAAGCATCTGCTTGATCTTCAGGTGCTCCTCACGGGCTTCGATCTCTGCATCAATCCAGGCATCACTACGGAGCAACTGGATTTGTTGATCCACTTGCTGGAAGAGGCGAGGAAGAATGGGGCGACACGCTTCATAGAACAGTTCAGTCAGACCTTCCTCATCCTGTAATCGCTCGGCTACCTGGTTCGCCAGGCCAACGTCCAGCCCCAGCCCCTGGGCCACCGCTTGCCAGGCCTCCTGATCGAGTGATTGTTGTTCCTGCCGACGGCGCTCCATTGCCTTCACGATCCGCCCCGCCATTTTGGCCTTTTTCCCCAGCACGTCCTCGATGGTTTCCTGAGCAGCCTCCTGGCTGGGGAAAGGTTCATCTACCAGTGGTTCTACCAAGCTCAAGACGCTTTTGGAGAGCGCCCATTTGCCCTTGCTCAATTTCCTCAGTCCCTTTTCAGGCAGGACCCATACCTCGCTCTCTCCCATAGAACGTTCTTGCAGCCAGATGGCGATCACCCGGGGGAGATAATCGGCGAACTTCCGTTTCCAATCCTCCGGGTCAAGGATCGGGCCGGCCAGTCCCATCTCCAGGCGCTCACGAATGGGGTCCGGCAGGTCCCGCATCGCCTCAACTAACAGACGGCCTTCAACCGCCGCGAACGAGGGGACGTTGGGGTCAATCTTGCCCCAATTCCACCCCACCAGAATGGGGTTGGTGGCGTCAAAAGCGACTTCCAATGTCAGGTGATTGGCCTCAGGGCGCAGGTTGGGGATGACGTCCGGCGGCGAGAATGGCCAATCGGTCACTTCCAGGCGTACCCGCCCCAGCCCCTTGCTCTTTCCGGCGCCAAACCAGAACCGGCCGGCGGCGATCTCCTGCAACACGTAGTACAGACGAGCCTGATTTTCGTCCTGCTCCAGCAAGGAATCGTTGACGGTCATCGTGAAGTCGAAAACTGAATTTCGCAGGATCGTCTCCATTTTGTAGTTGGCGTTGGCCTCCACCGCCCAGCGGTCCTCGTCCAATCGCAGTCCCATTCGCAGGTCGAAGAAATGATCCGGCGGGTAGCTGTCTTCCTGCAACTGGCATGTCACGGTCTTGATCAGCCCGTTCGGCATTCTGGAGCCATACAATCGTTGCCACAGCTCGTTGAGCAACCCGATGTTGTTTCCCCTTCGGGATTGGCCGATGAAAGCGTCCATCAACGATTCAGCCGTACCGGCTATCTCCCCGGCCAGCGATACCAACCGATGTGTGCCATCTCCGTCCCGCGTGAACAGGGTCTTGCGGGCATTTCCCCGGTACAGGGGAGTCTCAGCATACAGCTTACCTTTGATAACCATAGTTCCCTCCTATCTATCCTATGTGCTCTACTCTACTACCTCGTTCAAATCATTCGGGTGTGTTTCAAAATGAGTTGGTCGCGGTCGGGAGACCGGCCCCGGCGGGCCAAAAAGAGCGCTTCTGTTCCACCGGCGAGGTCAGAAGTCTACCGGCCGCCCCTCATATGCGTACAAAAACAATTGCCGTAACTGGTCATACGTCGGGGTGCGGACCGCCGTGAGAATCTGCGTGTCGTTGAATGCATCCTCGATCAATTTGTCCAGCGAAGCAAGATAATCGCCTTGCTCGATACCCGCCTGGGCCACGCTGATCGGGTTGCCGATCCGCTGACATAAATCCCGAATATATTGGGCCAACGTCAATCCCCACCCACTGTTAACCCCCACGGCATCTGCCAGGGCAGCAAACCGGGCAGGTTCCCCTTCTCCCTCGTGGGAGAAGAACTCAATCGTGTAGGGCAGAAAGATAGAGACTGCCCGTCCATGCGGCAGATGGAACAAAGCCCCCAACGTGTGCCCCATCGCGTGTGCCAGCGAAGCCATCGCATTGCCGAATCCCAAACCGGCGCACGTGGCGGCATTGTGCATCCGCTCGCGAGCTTCCATATCGGAACCATTCTCCACCGCCCGGGGCAAGTATTGGAAGATCATCCGCGTGGCCTGGATGCACAATCCATCTGTAAAGTCGGTGTGCCAGCTACACGTGAATCCCTCTACGGCGTGGGTCAGGGCGTCGAGACCGGTATCGGCGGTCAACTGCGGGGGCATATTCACCGTCAGGGCCGGGTCCACGATGGCCAGGTCGGCGCAGTTCTCCCGGCTACCTACCCCCATTTTGCGCTGTTCCTCTGTATCGGTCAACACGATCGCCCAGGTGACCTCGGCCCCTGTCCCGCTAGTTGTGGGGATGGTGATCAGGCGAGCCTTCTGCCGCAGGCCCAGGGGCATAAAGGGATTGATCTCCGCCGGGTGGAGATCGGGACGCTCATAAAGCACCCAAATCGCCTTAGCGGCATCCATCGAGGAACCACCCCCGAGACCCACGATCCAATCCGGCTGGTGCTCCAGAGCGACCTGGGCACCTCGCTGGACAGTCTGCACACTGGGGTCCGGCTCAACCTGATCGAAGAGCGAGACTGAGAGGCCAGCCTTCTGAAGATGCGCTTGAACCTGCTCCACGATTCCTAATTGAACCAGGTTGGCGTCGGTGACAATCAACGCCCGTGAGCCATTCAGTTCATCGAGTGCTTCCAGGGAATCCGGACCAAATACGATCTGCGGCGATACGAAATACCACATTGGGTCAGTCTCCGAAATCGGTGGGGATCAGCGCACAACAGGAGACAATCTCCTTGGCGGCCTTGGGATACCGCATAATCTTCATCATATTTCCCCGCACCTTCAACTTACGAGTCATCATTCCCTGAATAGCATCGAGCTTCCCCTCGATTACCTGTCGCCAGACGCTAAAAGGGGCGCTCAGCATAAATTCGGCTTCGCGGTCGTCTAGGCTGGGGAGAAGAGCTGCATCAGGGCTTTTGCCATGGTAAAGCCCCAAGTACAGATAAGCTGTATCGTCATATGCTGAGTCTGGCTCAACGATGAAGACGAAATCGCCCTCCCAATCTTTGGCCGATTGGGCATACGCCTCACTGGCGTTGAGTTGGGCGCTCAATTCTTTGATCCATTCATCGGATGGGAACTTCAATTTCGATGTCATTGCAATTACCTCCTGTTGCGCGATGTGTTTCTACACCTGCATTCTACACATACACATTCTACACCTGCAATGTCGGTTGGACTATGTACACTGAACTCCCCGGCAGTACAAAACCGGCTGTGGGCCGTGGTAGGTGAAGAAAGGCAGATACGAGCAGTGTCGGTTACGAGGGGCGACTCATCGCCACGATCTGTTTGACAGCCGTCAACACGCCCAGCCCCGCGGTGATGGCTTTGCCCGGCTGAGGAGCAGGCAAACGCTCACGTCCCGCTTCGTCCACCTCCACAGGTGTGGATTGGAGGTACAGATAGGCCACCCCGACCCCTACCAATGCACCCAGTACACCACCAACGATCAGAACTTTTGCCCGCAAATTCATCTTTTACCTCCGTTTTTCACTCATCCTTTCCCTACTTA
>Ga0164318_10003557_pt1 | contig 14766 bp, 13 predicted proteins | sample GuaBasSedimGuay9_FD_113734 | JGI IMG/M metagenome (GOLD analysis project Ga0164318, IMG submission 113734) | Subseafloor sediment microbial communities from Guaymas Basin, Gulf of California, Mexico - Guay9, Core 4571-4, 0-3 cm | ecosystem: Environmental > Aquatic > Marine > Hydrothermal vents...
TATCGCTTCAATTACTGAGATTAGCGAATTGTCTCCGAATCCCTTCTCTGCGGCCCTTGGTATTACGTTCAATCTTCCTTCAGAGGCAGATGTTTCCATCACGGTGTATGATCTTGCCGGCAGGGTGGCAGGCACTGTGGCAGAGGGAGTTTTCCCTGCTGGCATCAGCACTGTGGAATGGGTTGCGTCAGAGGAACTGTCCAGCGGGTGTTATCTGGTGCGGTTTGATACGGCAGACGGATGTTCTGTCAGGAATTGCGTTTTGTTGAGGTAATGCTGGTCGGGGCGACTGGATTCGAACCAGCGACCCCCTGCTCCCAAAGCAGGTGCGCTACCGAACTGCGCCACACCCCGACCGCAGCCCGATTCTACACAATTACGACACCGTGTGGCAAGGTTGACTATGATTGCTTTGTACATGATAGTTGCACATCCCCGTATAAGTATTTTGTGTTAAACCCTGAAGGGACAGCAAATTGAAATATACATTCATACTGATTCTTGTTGTTGCCTCTGCCGCTGTGGCAGAATGGAATTCCGTGATCGTACCTGAGGTTACCAGGATCGACATGGACTTCTTTAACGACAACGGTTACGACATTGAAGCGGTTTTCCGGCCATCAAAAGTGCGTCTTTACGTAAACGAGGAACAGGAAACAGCTCTACACAACATGGGGTACAGAGTTTACAGAGAAGAAACACCTGTTCCTCTGGTTGCATACCCGACAATTTCCGAGATCTATGCTTCACTGAATGCGGTTGTCAGCAGTCATCCAGACATTGCCAGGATTGAACAGTACGGTACCTCAGTACAGGGCAGAGAGCTGTATGCCGTGATCGTCAGCGACAATGTGAATGATGACGAGGCAGAGCCTGAGATCAGAATAACAGGCAACATCCACGGAGACGAGCCAACAGCGGGCATGAGTGTACTTAACTTTCTTCAAGTGCTTACAGACAACTACGGAACAAGTGATATGTGTACCTACGTTGTAGACAACTCTGAGCTGTGGGTGATCTGCATTGTTAATCCAGATGGTTACGTAAACGTCAGCAGGTACAACGCGAACGGAGTAGATCTGAACCGTGACTTCAGCTACATGAACACCTCAGCTTACTGGCAGGGTCCTGAAAGTGTTGCGATCCGGGATATTACAATGCAGGACTGGCCTGCGCAGAGTAACTATATCAACAACTTCGCCACTGGCTTGTCATTCCACAGTGGTGTCGAGTGTTTTAACGCCGTGTGGAACTACAGTACCACTGCTGTCATCCAGGATCTTGAGTTTATAACTGCACAGGGAAATGCCTATGTGAACAACCCCAGTATCATCGACTACTACGGAAGCTACGATCTGTGGATTCCAGGGGCTTCCTGGTATGCAATTGAAGGCGATGTAAACGACTGGTCTTACGGTGAAGTGGGAACAGTTGATCACACAATAGAGGTTTCCAACGTAAAGTCAGATCCGGACTGGCCAGGTATTGCGAACGCAAACTACATGCCCATGCTGGATTTCTGCATAACAAGCACATACGGTATATATGGTACTGTTTTGGATGGCTCCGGGAACCCTCTGGACGCTCTTATAGAGGTTGAGAAAACTGATGCAACTGATTCAAGTCCTCTCCGTTTCTGCCGGACTGATGTTGTTGACGGTGGGTACTCAAAGGCGACAGTACCGGGAACTTTCAATGTAGTAGCGACTGTTGCCGGAATGGGTTCACAGACGCAAACCGGTATTGTCGTCGGCTCAGAAGAAATGATTCAAGTAAACTTTGTGTTCAGCACAGGTATAGGGGAATCTTCCCCTGAAGATGTATTTATCCGCGTGAGTGTTGCACCAAATCCGGTTACAGGTGTGTGCAATTTCTCCCTTTCAAACACGGGTATTGATGGAAACCTCAGAATTTATGATATTTCCGGCAGAACTGTGTATGAAAAGAACATTTCCGCCGGTGTTGTAAACCATGCGTTTAGTGCCGGTGAAACACTCCCTGCTGGGGTATACCAGGTTAGGTATACTTCAGGTGGGCATTCTGCATCCACCAGGATGGTTGTTGCAGACTGATACCGTTAGTAGATAGAAAGGTTGTGACATGGCTCATAAAAAATCGTCCTCCAGCTCCAGGAATGGAAGGGACACTGCCGGAAGAAGACTTGGTGTTAAAGCACCCTCCGGACAGTATGTAAGCGGAGGAACTATTATTGTACGTCAGAGAGGTACAAGAATACATCCTGGTCTTAATGTGGGTAAGGGAAGTGATGACACGCTGTTCGCTAAAATCGAAGGCCGTGTTAAATTCCACCGCATGGGAGCCAGAAAGGTTGCTTCCATAATTCCAGAAGCCTGAATTTCCGGTGAGAGTCAGGGCTGATCTTGTACTGAGGAATATCGGGCAGCTCCTTACCATGGATGGCAGCGGAGATGCCGGTATCGGTCTTGTAAGCGATGCCGTTGTGTGTGTGAAAAACGGGAAAGTGCTTTGGGCCGGTCCTGCTGGAGAACTGGATTCTCACGTCAGCTTCTCAGACAGCACTGAATTTGTTTCAGCCGGGGGTGGCGTTGTTACCCCCGGTTTTGTTGATTCCCACACACATCCCATTTTCGGAGCAACACGCCAGGAAGAGTTTGCAATGCGGGCTGCAGGCGCGGATTACAGAGAAATTGCCGCTGCAGGCGGTGGAATTCTCAACAGTGTTAGAAAAACAAGGACAGCTTCGGAAGAAGTACTCGGCAACAATATGAAACATCATCTTGCCATTATGCTGGCAAATGGCACAACTACTGTTGAGGTTAAAAGCGGTTACGGACTGGATATGGAAACCGAACTGAGGTGTCTTGAAGTGGCCGGTCGAGTTGCTGAAGAAGTTCCTCAAACCGTAGTTCCGACATTCATGGGTGCCCACGAGGTTCCGGAGGAATTCGCCGGAAAACCTGATGAATACATAGACCATCTGATTGATGTAGTTAATCCGGCAGTGAAGAAGCAGGGGATTGCGGAATTCGTGGACATATTCTGTGAGAAAGGTGTTTTTACACCGGAGCAGGCTGAGAGGTACCTTTCAGCTTCTGCAAAGCAGGGGTTCTCACTGAAAATACACGCCGATGAGTTCTTTGATACAGACGGAGCCGCCGTCGCAGTAGGAACAGGTGCAGTAAGTGCCGACCATCTTCTTTCAATATCGGATGACAACATCAGTCTCATAGCAAACAGCAGTACAGTTGCTACACTTCTTCCCGGAACAGCTCTGTTTCTTAACAAACCGTTCCCTCCTGGCAGGAAACTTCTGGATGCCGGTGCAACGGTTGCTGTCGCCACAGATTTCAATCCGGGGAGTTGCTTTTGTGACTCCATGCCGCTTATTGTGAGTCTTGCTGTTTGTCAGTGTGGGTTTACTGTTGAGGAAGCTATGGCATCTGCAACTGTAAATGGTGCTGCAGCACTTGGTTTAAGTGAGCGTAAAGGTCGTATTGTGCCGGGATATGATGCAGATTATGTTGTCTGGAACTGCAACGATTTTAGAACAATACCGTACCATATGGGGAGTCCCGATGTGGCGGTGGTGTACTGCGCGGGTCTAAAGGTATATAGTACCTAGAACGCGGATAAAAACGGGGGGAGTCTGCCGGTAATGACTGAAAATGTCACCTCACTTAAAAAGAAAGCTCATGATCTGGTTCAAAAGGGCAGGCTGGAAAGTGCGCTGAAGATTTTCAGCCTGGTCGTGGAGGAAGATGCAAAAGATGCTTCCGTACACAACAAAATAGGTGATATCCTTCTTAAACTAAAACAGGACGAAAAGGCAAAAGAACACTTTCTTACTTCCGCAAACCTGTACAGTGATGAAGGTCTTCAAATGGTGGCACTGTCCATCTGCAGAAAAATAATACGGGCGTTTCCGAACGAAATTGAAGCTCATCTTATCATGGCAAACTGTTTCAGCCAGCAGGATAAACACGAGCAGGCCCGAAAGGAATATGTAAGCTACCTCAAAGGCAAACCATCTCTGGATCTGCCTGAAGTAGCTGGTGCGCTGAAAGCGCTTACAGTTCTTGACCCGGAATCCCCGAAGTGGGTAAACAACCTTGCAAAGGTTGCATACAAACAGAAAAACGAAGCTTTTCTGGACTATGCGGTTTCGGTTTCCATGGAGAGAAATCTCCCTGAACTCGAGAAAGCCACCCAGATGCTCAAGAAGCTTCAGGCAAAACTTCATCCAGCTCCCAGGAAGAAGCCAGCAAAGAAGAAGCCGTCTGCGGAAAAAATTGAAGTTGACAGCAGTGCTCTTCTGAACAACCTGTCCTTTGATCAGGATGATCTTCTTCAGGACAATTCAAAGGCTTCTGATGATGTTCAGCTTGAGTCTCTTTCGGAGTTTTTGAAAAAACCACCGTCAACAGTTGCTGCTGAAGAAGATCTGGACGATCTGGAGCAGGATGCTGTAACTGAAAAGAACAACCTTTCTTTTGATAGAAGTGATATTCAAAAGGGTAGAAGCGAGTCTTCAGATGACATACTCAAGGATATCACCAGAGATGACGACGAAGACTGGAGTATGACCGAGCTTGAGAATACAGGTCCCCAGAGGATCGGAGAGTACTTTGTAGCCTGTGGTCTCCTGAAAGCCGGAGATGTTCTTAAAGCGCTGGAGAAACAAACAGAAGGTCCGGAAGATGCCAGACTGGGCGACGTGCTGGTTTCCATGAATCTGGTCTCAGTTAGACAGGTAAGAGAGGCTCTCTCGAAACAGGTGGCCGATATGCGCAACCGCCTTGAAAGAGACCCCGGTGACGCTCTTGGTTACATAGAGATGGCAAATCTGCTTCTGGATGTAGGCGATTTCTATGGAGCAGTTGGAGCCTACCTGAGGGCAGCCGAGATATACAGAAACGACGAAAGAGACTACATGGTGTTTGAACTTCTTGAAGGAGTTCTTGATATCTGTCCGGAGTCACTGTCCGCTGCCAAGGAAATTGTCAGGATCAGGCACACCATCGACAAAGAGGGGCAATCCAGAGCTTTTTACCGTCTGGCTGTTGCTTACCTTCTGAACGACAGTCAATACGAGGCTATTGCCTCCCTGGAGGCTGCTGTTGAAGTCTGTCCGGATTACAAAGATGCTCTCGAGCTTATCAACGGTCTGCGACCGACTGAGCACAGTGAAGTCGGTGTTACCGGTGTAGCAGATATCCTCGACGATATCGACAATATAAAAATGGATACCTCGAAAAAGGCACTGGCAGACATTATCATGGAATTCAAGCAAGGTGTTGATTCCAGTATCACAAATGAAGATTATGCAACGCACTTCGATCTTGGCATCGCCTACAGAGAAATGGGACTTCTTCGGGAAGCCATCCAGGAGTTTGAGAAGGTTCTGGTCAGTCCGGACTACCGAATCAAGGCAAGAGAGATGCTGGGACGGTGCACATTTGATATGAAGAGATACGATGAAGCTGAAGATCATTTCCGCAAAGGACTTGTACTGGCCTCTACAGTAGACAACAAGAGTTCAATTGTCGGTTTCCATGTCAATCTGTACAGAGTTTACGATTTTACTGGAAGAAGCGGTCACGCCGAAGCGGAGATGAAACTCGCAGTTGAGCTGGATCCGGTTATGGCAAAGGCGCTTCAGCTGGAATAAATGACTTTCTCAGGAACATCTATTCTGAGAATAGAACCTGTGTCCCCTGCAGCCAGAGCAGGTCTTCGCACAGGAGATGTTATTTTGTCATGCAATGATTTTCCAGTGAGAGACTGGGTTGATATGCTTGCTGTGTCGTCCGAGGCCTGTATTTCACTTTCTATAAAACGGGGACCACTGAAAAGAACTGTTTCTTTGAAACGCAGACCAGGCGTTGGATGGGGGATAGATCTGGACGGTTCCGGAGTGCGACACTGCAGAAACAAGTGTGTTTTCTGTTTTGTTGACCAGCAGCCTCCCGGACTGAGAGATTCTCTTCACGTTAAAGATGATGATGTCAGGTACTCGTTTCTTAATGGAACTTACATCACTCTGACAGAGCAACAGGCAGAGGAAGCAATTGCACGGGGTTTTAACTCGCTGCATGTTTCGGTACAGACAACAAACGCTGCTCTCAGAGGAAAACTGCTCGGGCTGCCTGGTCCCATTGAGATCCTTCCACTCCTGGACAGGCTTTCAGAGAACGGGATTGAGGTGCAGGCTCAGGTAGTTGAAGTTCCGGAATGGAACGATGGAGAGGAACTTGAGAACACCATATCCGACCTTTATTCCAGACATAATATTTCAATTCTGGGGGTCGTACCTGTCGGGCTCACAAAGTGGAGGAAAGGTCTTGAACCTCTTTCAAGGCCAACTGCCCTTCAGGCAGGACAGACACTGAATATTGTAAAAAACTGGCAGAAGAAAGCACTGAAGAAAAAAGGCAGACCGTGGGTGTATGCCGCAGACGAATATTACGCAATTACAGGTGAAGATGTACCCGAACTAAGTTTCTATGGTGATAATACTCTGGTATCCAATGGGATAGGCCTGCTTGCCGCCATGATTGACGATTCATCTGCGAGAAAATTCCACGGGAGCGGAGCCATTCTTACGGGAACCATGGCAGCTTCATACATACAGAAGGCTGTGAAACACTCCAGGTACCGGGTTGTGCCGGTAAAGAACACACTTATGGGTTCTGAGGTAAGCGTCGCCGGGCTTCTTTCGGGAGCTGATGTGATAGAAGCAATGCGGAGCAACTGTAATTCCGGAGAAAAAGTGTTTCTTCCTTCTGTTATGTTCAACTACAACGGGATAACGCTGGACGAGCACACACTGGACACAATAAGGGGAATAGCGGGATTTGATGCAGTGAGAGTAAACACGATAGCGGAGTTGCCCTGATGCCTCTTTCACTTGCTGCGGCGATTTTTACAGTTCTGATTGCTGGAATAGGAGTTATCTATTACAGGTATGAAAAAAAGGCTGGAATCATCAGGAAACTGGAGAAACAACTTGCAGACTCAAGTCGTGAGCTCGCCTCTATGGAAGTACTCAAGTCGCGGTTTCTCAGCCGTATCGGAGAAGTGCTGCTCTCTCCACTGAAGACAATTGAAACATCAGCCAAAAGACTGACCGGCGTGGACGATGGAATTCCGGATAGCATTCTTGACGACCTGCGTAACCTTTCGGAAGAGGTGAGGTCGCTTATTAGAATCATGAGTGTATTCGAGGAAATTTCATCAATTGAAGATGACAAGTCTGAAGAATCTCTCAGAATTAAAGGAACGGAATCGGTTCAGATGGACGACATCGTTTCTGAAGCAGCCATGAACATCGCAGAGGATGCAGCGGTAAAACTTGTTTCCATGTCTGTGGCAATATGCGGCAGTGTAAGGATTGCAGGCAGAAAGGCACAGTTGTCTGAAATTGTATCGTCAATTTTCAGGGAAACTCTGAAAAGAGCCGATCCAGGCACTGTTATGGGTATCGAGCTTAGAGTTGACAACAACATGGAACTTGAATCTAAGTGGGAGAGTAAGGAACACCGTCAGGTTCCTGAAGAGCAGGACCTTCTGGGAGCAGGATTTATAAGACTGGTTGCCTCATCACACGGTGGCTGGCTCAATGTAGACATTGAACACGGAAGTATCACTTTGATTCTTCCCATTGCTGGAGACAACAGATGAACAGGGAAATTTTCAGAAAATACGACATAAGAGGTATAGCAGATACAGATCTTGACAACGATACTGTATCAAAACTTGGTTTTGTACTTGGCAGAATGGCTGAAGGAGGGGTTCTGGCCATCGGGCGGGACTGCCGCCCCAGTGGAATAAGATTAAGAGACCAGCTGGCAAAAGGCGCGTCTGCCGCCGGTTGCAGCGTACTTGATCTGGGAGAACAAACGACTCCTATGACATACTTTGCGGCACACACACTCAAGCCGGACATAACTGTGATGATTACCGGAAGTCACAACCCTGCAGAATACAATGGTTTTAAGACTATGAAGGGGCTGCACACCCTGTGGGGAGAAGACATCACCGCCATAAGAAATCAGGTGATTGCTGCTGATGAAGTAATCTTTCCGAAAACTGAAATGAAACAAGTCTCTATACGCGAACAGTACATGGACAGGCTCAGGTCGGAATTTGCCCCTCCGGTCTCCCTGAAAGTAGCAGTTGACGCCGGGAATGGTACCGGTGGGGATTGTGCTGTAAACCTGCTCACCCAGCTGGGGCACAGGGTTGTACCACTGTTCTGTGAGCCTGATGGATCTTTCCCGAACCATCATCCAGACCCCACAGTTGTAAGTAATCTTAAAGACCTTCAGAAAACTGTGATCACGGAAAAGTGCGACCTTGGAATAGCGTTTGACGGTGACGCAGACAGGCTTGGGATAGTTGATGAAAAGGGCCAGGTTATTTTCGGTGACCGAATATTGTGTGTTCTGGCCGAAGCCCTGCTTGCAGACAATCCAGGTGCAACTGTTATCAGCGAAGTCAAAGCTTCCAGTGTTTTCTTTTCCCAGGTAAAATCTCTTGGAGGCAGAGCTCTGATGTTTCCCACAGGTCATTCAATAATCAAGGAGGGAATGCACCGGGAAAATGCCCTTCTTGCAGGTGAAATGAGTGGTCATATTTTCTTCAGAGACAGGTATTACGGTTACGATGATGCTCTTTACGCGGCGCTGCGGTTTCTGGAGATAGCGGAAAGGGCTGAAGCCCCGGTATCTTCACTTACGGCCCACCTCCCGCCAGTTATGGCCACACCTGAAATCAGGGAAGAGTGTGAAGATTCATTAAAGTTTGTTCTTGTGGAAAAGGTAAAGCAGCTTCTTTTGAAGCAGAACTACTCTGTAAACGACACAGACGGTGTAAGGGTTGAGTTCCAGAATGGTTGGGGGCTTCTGAGAGCATCCAATACTCAACCGGTGCTTGTTATGCGTTTTGAGGCTGGAACAATTGATCAGCTGAAAGAGTACGAAGAAAAAATAAGAACCATACTTCATACAGCCCGGGAGGATTTGTAATGGCCAGAGAAAGAGTTGAACAAATAGAAAAAGAGGTTACTGAAGCTGCCAACCTGCTGGAAGAGATAAGAAAACAGTTCTCGTCTGTGGTTGTAGGGCAGGAAGAGTTCAGAATGGGTCTGATGACAGCTCTGCTTTCAAACGGACATGTACTGATTGAAGGTGTGCCCGGTCTTGCCAAAACACTTGCAGCCAGCACACTGTCCAAGTGCCTGAACGCGGATTTCAGCCGTATTCAGTTTACACCGGACATTCTGCCTGCAGATATAACCGGAACTATGATCTACCAGCCCATGAAGGGAACATTCGTAGAGCGAATGGGACCTATATTTGCACAGATGATCCTTGCAGATGAGATTAACAGAGCTCCGGCCAAGGTTCAGAGTGCTCTTCTTGAGGCAATGGAGGAACGTCAGGTAACCTTTGGCGGAACAACCCACAAGCTTCCAAAACCGTTCTTTGTTATGGCAACACAGAACCCCATCGAGCAGGAGGGAACCTACCCTCTGCCGGAGGCTCAGATAGACCGTTTCATGATGAAACTGATAATCACATATCCCACGCCGGACGAGGAAATAGAGATACTGAACAGGATGGGAGGTACCGACAGACCTTCAGCTTCTCCAGTCCTTACACCGGAGAGACTTCTTGAACTGCAGAATCTCTCCAATAGAATACTGGTTGAAAACGACATTCTCGACTATGTGGTTCGTATTGTAGACGCTACCAGACATCCTAAACTGCACCGGCTTCGCGATCTGGAAGACCTTATTACAGTTGGGGCCAGCCCCAGAGGATCGCTCTCTATTCTTGCTGCGGCAAGGTCAAGAGCTCTGTTGACCGGTCAGGCTTTCGTTACACCTGACCTTGTAAAGGAAGTTGCTCCGGATGTTCTGCGCCACAGAATAATGAGATCTTTTGAGGCAGAAGCCGAAGAGGTTACCGTCGAGGAGATGCTCTCAAGCATCCTCGACAAGGTTCCCGTTACCAGAAGGTAGCTTCAATGGAAACTGCTCACAGTCTGTTTCGCAGAGTACAGAGAATTGAAATTCACACCAGGAAACTGGTGGACCAGCTTGCAAGCGGAGACTACAAGTCTGTTTTCCGCGGGCAGGGTATGGAGTTTTCCGACTACAGAGCCTACGTTGAAGGTGATGACCCCAGACTGATAGACTGGAATGTTACCGCCCGCTCCAACACACCCTTTGTTAAAATACTGACAGAGGAGCGGGAACTTCTTGTAATGCTTGTTGTCGATGTTTCCGGAAGCCTGAATTTTGGTTCAGTTAACATCACAAAAGCAGACAGAGTTGCTGAAACCGCAGCCGTACTTGCTCTTTCTGCGGCAAGAACCAACGACAGGGTCGGGCTGCTTACATACGGCAGCAGCATTCACGGTTACATGCCTCCGGACAAGGGGAGAGCTCACTCTCTGGCGATTATAAGAAAGGTTATCGAGGCAGGTGACCGGCGTGAAAAAGCGGATGTTGAAAATGCGTTGAAATTTCTGGGAAGAGTTCTTAAAAAAAGAGCTCTAATCTTTCTTGTGAGTGATTTCAGGTTTGGTTCGAAAGGGGAGAGGCAGCTGAAGGTATTTTCAAAAAAGCACGACATGGTTGGTATCCATATATATGACCCGCGCGAGCTTCGTGTACCTGATGTGGGTAAAATCAGGTTCCGTGATCCGGAATCAGGAAAAGAATCTGTTGTTAATACATCATCTCCAGCCTGGCAGAAGGCTTTTGCGCAGAAGGTTCAGGAAGAGACGGCAGGCAGAGAGTCTTTGTGTAAACGCACAAAGCTGGATGTGGTAAGCATTTCCACGGCAGACGATCTGATTCTGCCCTTAAGAAGATTCTTCTACCTGAGAAAGAGAAGGAGAGCTCACTGATGTTTTATATGCTTCTTTTTCTCTCTGCGTTGTCTGATGCCAGTCCTGGAATTCCGGTAACGGTAGATTACTCTGTTCCAGAGGGATATCTGTATCAGGAGCTTCAGTCCTGCGAAATGTTTACTGTCCTTGAATCTGACAGTGGTATCTTTGAGATTGTACCGCTTTCTTTTGCAGACACTCTTCAGCTTCCGGTTTTAACAGCCTGGAATGATACAGGTGATACTCTGCTGCTTAATCCTCCTCATATTGCTGTCAGTGGCTGGTTCCCGGACTCCCTTATGGCTCCATCCCTTCCACCATTTCCCGGTTACATGAATATTCCCCCCGGCCTTCCGGAAGACTACGCAAGAAATATGTCGTTCTGGCTTGTGTGGGGTGCACCTCCAGATTTCCCCTGGCTTCCGGTTATTGCGGGAGTTGTGATTGTTGCGGCTGCAGTTCTGATTCTGCTCAAACGGAAACACAAGGCCCAGGATGAAGAGCTGAGACCGAAAGTTCACATTCCCCGGGGTAAAGCTGCGGAAAAGGAGGCCCTTGATCTGCTTGAAACTGAAAACTTCATACACGGCCACTGGGCAGAACTCTATGCCGAAGTTGACTCCCAGTACAGAACCACCGTTGCCGGAAGGTTTGGTATTGCAAACAGGGCACTTACCCTGGGCCAGATATCGAGAGCACTTGCGTCGACCAGCGACGGCAGAAAGTTCCTTGAGAAATCTGCACCTCTCGTAAGAGAGACCACCCTCCAGAGATTTGCAGACTGGGGCAGCTCCCGGGAGCGTGCCGCCGGATTCATCAGAAAGCTTGCGGAGATCAGAAGGGAGTGGTCGAGATGATAAGATTCGCTCTCTGGCAGGTTCTTTTTCTATACCCTGTGGTGCTTGTCATTGCTGCTATTCTGAAAAAGCGATCGGTTCACAGGGAAAGAGGAGCTGTGTTTACAGGTCCTTTCGTCGGGACACCAACTGTTACTTCGGGAAAGTTTTTTACTGAATTTGTACCGTGGATCGGGCTTCTGCTGCTGTTCATCGCACTGGCCCGGCCACAGACAGGCTTTGAAAGGCTGCCGGACGCCGGTGAAGGTGTAGACATTGTCATAGCTCTTGATGTTTCCACAAGCATGCTTGCTGAGGACTACAACCCCAACAGACTTGAAGCAGCCAAGGACGCGGCTGAAGAATTCATAGACAACAGGCCCAATGACAGAATAGGTCTTGTCCTGTACGCAGCCGAGCCCATCACAATATGTCCGCCTACATTCGATCATTCCACGCTTCTGAGATTTATCTCCAACGCGGAACTTGGCTTTCTCACAGATGGTACGGCAATAGGTTCAGGGCTTGCCTCTGCTGCCAGAGGGCTTGGTTCTTCAAGTACAGACAGAAGGGTAATTGTTCTTCTGTCTGATGGCGTGGAAACCGCAGGTGTGGTTGATCCTATAACAGTTGCCCAGGCTGTTAACACCCTGCACGGAGACAGTATTGCGGTTTATACAGTTGCGATCGGCAGGGCAGACAGCGGCTATGAAGTAGACAGGGAAACTCTGTCGGCTATTGCTGAAATAAACAACGGCAGGCTGTTCAATGTGTACAACAAAGACGATCTTGAAAGTGTTTACGCTTCCATAGATTCCCTAGAGGCGTCCACTCTTCCTGAGCGAGGGCTGTTTGTGTACAGAGACCACTACCTTGGATGGCTTATCTGGGGACTTGTTCTTCTCGCCGTGGGAGAATACTCAAGATGGAAAGCGTTCCGCATCACAGGAGGGGGGCAGTAATGGAATTTCAAAGACCTTTGATGATTATTCTTGCACTTCTTGGCCCTCTTTACTGGTGGATGCGGCAGATCTGGTTCCGCAACGACGAGAAAAGACTGAGAAGGTTCGTACGCCCGGTGCTGTGGAAAAGAGTGGGAATTACACCTCCAGCCCAGCACAAATTGTCCACTGTTTTGTATTCAATTGCGATTATTTTTCTTGCTCTTTCCGCAGCTGGACCTGTGTGGGGAATTTCCCCCGCCTACATTCCCCGGGGAGGGGAAAATGTGGTGATAGCTCTTGATGTGTCCAGGTCCATGTGGTGCGACGACGAAGCTCCTTCAAGGCTTGGAAGAGCTGCAATAGAGATCAGGCGACTTATACGCTCAATGCCAGACACCAGGTTCAGTCTTGTTCTGTTCAGTGGTCACGCCCGGCTGGCTGTACCTATTACCATGGACAATGACTTCATTCTGGACAGGATTCCTTCAGGCCCTGGAGATGAGATTGCTCTTCCCCAGGGAACAGCTTTGAGCAATCTGGTGGATGTAATGGCAACTGCTCTACCGGATATGGATCTAGAGGGGCAGGTAGGCATAATCTTCTCTGACGGAGGTTTCCACGATTACACGCTGGACGACGCGATCGATGAGGCAAAAGACAGAAGAATGGCGCTTATTACTGTGGGAACAGGTGGAGATACTCCTGTTACTGTTCCCGGGGATAACGGTCCGCTGATCTGGCAGGGAGATACTGTTAAAACGGTTCTTGAGGAGGAATGGCTGCAGAACCTCGCTGAGGAAACCGGTGGCTTTTACACCAGGATTTCAGAAGCTGGTGACCTGTCCGGTCCTGTCCGGGAGCTGCTTGGCAGAAGCTCTGCTCAGGTAGATGCAGAGATTGCAGGTGCCGCAGGAGCAAGAAGATACCAGTATTTCCTCGGGGCGGCCCTGCTGCTTATCCTTGCGGCGGCAGCGATGGAAAGGAGAGAATCATGACAGTTGCAACCTTAATTGCAGTTACTGTTGTTTCTTCAGCTCTCCGTACGCCTCTTTACGATCTGTACATGGAAGCGTCCAGTCTGATTGCCGAAGGAAACTATCAGGAATCTGCTGAAATTTTCACAGAAATTCTTGAAAGAATGCCTGACAATCCTCGAGCGATCTACAACTACGCACTGTCAGGCCTGGTAAATAATGATTACTTCACAGCAGACAGCCTTCTCTCCATATTTCCAGAAGATGTGTTCCAGGGAGACACGCTTCTGGGGGCAAAATCCTCTGCGAGGCTGGGTAATGCCATCACAGGTGGAGATTACCAGGGGGTACAGAGCGTAGTCGAGATGCTCCTGCCTGAGATTTCCACAGGAGAATCTTCCGAAAACCTCCGCCAGAACTACGAAGTAGCCTTGAAGTGGCTTATGCAGAACGAACCGCCACCTCCGGAAGATAACCAGGATCAGTCTGATGACAACAATCAGGACCAGTCTGACGACAATCAGGACCAACAGGACGACAACCAGGACCAGTCTGATGACGGTAGTCCAGACGAAAACCAGCCCGATGACAATCAGGACCAGTCTGACGACAATCAGGATCAGTCTGACAACAACCAGGATCAGTCTGACGACAATCAGGACCAGCCTGATAACGGCGGTCAGGATGAAGACCAGTCTGACAGTGACGAAAGCAACCAGCCGCCACCACCTTCAGATTCAGAGATGACACCTGAAGTTGCACAGATGATTCTTGACATGGTGGAGGAGGCAGACGCAGACACTACCGGAGGCGGTACAGGTGAAGCATTAGGAGTTCCAAATTGGTAGGCCTGGTAGTTCTGCTTCTCGTCGGGTCTATTCAGCCTTTTGAATGGGAATGTCCTGACTCTGTCACCTCAGGTGAGTCATTTTCACTGCGTATTACATGTGCAGAACCCGGTTGCTCCGGCATATCTGTTAATCAGCTGAATCTTTCCGCAGGGATTTCCAGAATAGGGAGCTCAACATTTACAAGTATTTCATCAGTTACAACACCTCAGGGCAGACAGCTCACACAAACTGTTGTGCTGGAGGTTGTTCTTACTGCGTCTGCCGCCGAAGACAGCGTTCA
>Ga0164318_10003560_pt1 | contig 14760 bp, 13 predicted proteins | sample GuaBasSedimGuay9_FD_113734 | JGI IMG/M metagenome (GOLD analysis project Ga0164318, IMG submission 113734) | Subseafloor sediment microbial communities from Guaymas Basin, Gulf of California, Mexico - Guay9, Core 4571-4, 0-3 cm | ecosystem: Environmental > Aquatic > Marine > Hydrothermal vents...
AATCGGGCAGGATGTGGCGGCCAAGCTTCGGGACGCCTCGTTGAAACTCTATTCATTTGCTGCGGATTACGCATTGGAAAAAGGCATCATCATTGCGGATACCAAGTTTGAATTTGGCACTATTGACGGGGAAATCTGTGTCGTGGACGAAGTGCTGACCCCGGATTCGTCCCGTTTCTGGCCTCTGGACCGGTACAGGGAGGGGGAGAATCCCCCCAGCTTCGACAAGCAGTACGTCCGGGACTGGTTGGAAACCTCCGGCTGGAACAAGCAGCCCCCGGCGCCGGCTCTCCCCGATGACATCGTTGCCCGCACCCGGGAGAAATATTTAGAGGCATATGAGCAATTGACGGGGAAAAAAGTGTAAAGAAGTGATGAGTGATGGGTAACAAAAGATGTGCTCTGATCGAAAGAGAAGGGAACCGACATTTGCCAACTCCCTTCTTTCGCGCACTCGCATTTTCACCTGCACAGTTCTGCCCTTACTCCTGCAGAGCGTGGGTGGCAGATAAAGACGTGAGAGAAGGAAAAGCGTGTTATTTTGTCAAATTCCGGGGCTTAGCGCCATTCTTAGAAAGCTATTTCCAGGTTAGAACCCTGTCGGCTCTGTGATATTCGGCTTTCCCCAGCAATATATCCAGTTGGGTAAAAAACGCTCCCAGATCCTCAGCTAACTTATTGTTAATCTTGTTATGCAGGTCATCCTGATTATGGATAAGGTAAGGTAGGACCTTCCTGTTACGGTTTCCTTTGGCCACCTTGAACGAAGCCTTTACATTAACATTAACCACAGCTTTATTATCTGATAATTCAGAAATCAATATCTGAAGTTTGTAATGGCCTGTAATCGCTCGGAATTCTGCCACAGGATAGAATGTCTGTTCAACAATAATGAGGCCGCTTGCTTTGCTTGTTCTTAACGGATCAATGTCAAATGACTGCATCTGCAAAGCTGTCAGGCACGCGGTATAGGCCTTGTCCTGGCTTGTATTCGGCCATATGGCTCGGTCGATCCAGGATTTAGCGGGTGTGACAATTTTTGGAGGAGTCATACATGCTGTTAATGTCAGTAAACATAACCAGATAAAATACTTTTTCATAATTCAATTCTCCTTTTTGTCGAAATTTGTAGACTACATGTCTGTTTATCTGTGATTTTGGCAATTTTAATTGTATTCCATTTGCCCAATGTCTGTCGAGTGGGTTTTCCTCGTGGTCGGGAGTTTCCAGTGTGATGATGTTGGGAAACACTGCGTTGGTCCTTTCCCCCCCGGATCAGAAAAACCGAGGCACTGTAGCGTTTTCTGACGTATTTTCCGGTTTTGGATAGTGTATGTATAGAACCTGAGTTACAGTATTGAAAACCTGACCAACAGATTCAAGACGTTATCTTTTACCGTCATTTAATGACGAAATATCATAGGGAGGAAGGTTTTATGAAACGTGTTTCAGGAGTGATTGTTGCCATTTATGTGGTGATGGAGGCGATGGATTTTCTCATTCACAAAGTATTGCTGAGCAAGGCCTACGCGGTTTCCGCGCAGCTCTGGCGGCCGGAAGCGGAAATGAGGATGTACTTGATGTTCTTCTTCGCCTTTATCTTTGTTGTGTGCTTTGTTCTGGTCTTCACTCGCTTTTTCAAGGAAAAGAGTGTCAAAATAGGTGCACTCTACGCTTTAATCTTTGGAATCGGAACCGGGGTATCTATGGAGTATGGCACGTATTCCTTCATGCCGATTCCGTATTACATTGCTCTGAGCTGGTTTCTCGCCTCTATTGTCGAAATGAATAAACTTGTTGTAGATATACTGATAATGAAATTCACTGACGTCTGCATGGGCAGTTATGGAAAGGTCTTTTAGCAATGTGGGATTTTTTTACATATGTTCCCCTTTTCTCATTGCCAATTCTGATTGTCACAGTCACTACTATAACGCTAATATCGCGCAACATTGGCAAACTCCATAAGAGTGAACTAGATCAATTGGCCACCCAACTAAAACTGAAAGAAGCTGAGCTAGAAATGACTAAGAACAGCCTTCAACATCAAATTGTGATTTTAGCTGCGTCGCAGGTTGGCATTGCGATTGACAGGGGCCTTAGGATGGGTGTCCCTGAAATTACTCGGGAAATATTCGTTACAATGACCGAAAAGACAGGCGACAAGACAAATAACAATACCTACTGTGTGCCACCACCCATTGCCTGGAAAAACTCAACACTATTAATTAAACGCATGGCCTTCCCTTCTGCGAGATCAAGTTTCGATTGCTGCCGTTGCTGTCGCGCGTTAAGCAGATCATAATAGCTGACCGCACCGAATTCATATTTTCGTTTTGTTGAATCCAGAATTTTTTGAGAGGCAGTATCGGCACCAGAAAGTGCTGTAAACCTTTCAGAATCGTTCTCCAGTGCGCGTAACACATCAGCTACATTCCGGAAAGATTCCAGCACAACGGATTGATAGTTCGCCGCCGCTGCGTTAAATGCGGCGAGGGCAGCCCGCTTTTCGGCAGGCAAACCGGGGTGAAACAGGGGCTGTACCAATTGTCCCAGCAGGCTCCAGACAGCGGATCCGGTACCAAACAAAGCCCCGGCCGTCAACGCCTGTGACCCGAGATTGCCACTGAGATTGATTTGAGGATACAATTTGGCAATCGCAACACCATACTCCGCGTTGGCAGACTGCAATAAAGCCTCCGCAGCGAGAATGTCGGGGCGATGCCGGGCCAGCTTCGACGGAACAATGAGGGGCAAATCCGCGGGGAGGGTAAAATCCCGGAAAGTAAAGGTTGGCACACCGTCTGCACCCGGTGAGCGCCCGGAAAGAAGCGCCAGAAGGTGCCTGTTCTGCTGGTATTGTTTGCGAAGTTGGGAAAGTCCCGCCCGGGTCCGCTCAAGCTGAGTTTGCATGAGCAGTATTTCATCTTGTGAAGCCTGACCCAATTTCAAACGTTCCCGATCCAATCCAAGTCGTTCTTCCTGTGCGTGGAGAATAGCTTGAGTGGCATTCAGTTCTGCGCTGATCCTGGCCTGGGAAATGGCGGTAACGGCGATATTGCCTGCCAAAGTCAAATATGCGGCATCCAGTTCATAGCGCTGATAATCTACATGGGTGGCCAAAGCCTCCAGTGCGCGGTGGTTGCCGCCACTGAGATCAAGATTGTAGCGTACCCCGATGTCGGCATTGTAAAGACTGAACTCCCGCGCATCGCCTGTCTGTCCGAAAATACCCGGGTTTAACCGCTGGCGCTGGGCGCCAAGACTTGCATCTACCTGTGGGTATTTTATGGTCCCTGCCTGCGCTCCGTAAATTTCCCGCGCCTGCTGCAAGGCGGCACGGGCAGAAGCGAGGGTGGGGCTGGCCTTGAAAGCATGCTCAATCAGCTTATCCAGTTTGGGAGAGCTAAACTTGTGCCACCATGCTATATTAATTGATGCGCCGGAAATCAGATGCTGTGGATTCACAGGAGGTCTATCCCCGGGCATTGTCTCCGGCGCAGGGGACGTTCCCGTGTAGTTGGTCGGATGGGGGGTTGCCGGAAGCTTTAAATCCGGCCCCTTGACGCACCCTGTCGACAGAATAAGTAAAATCCCTGAAAGCGCGCAGCGCGCCCAATAATTCTTCACATCACTCTCCTTTTTCTGATTCAGCTTATTCAAAGTTACGTCCCTCTCCCTTTTCTTCATAAGTCATCCCGTCACGAATTCGGTAAATCCGCTTGAAGGTCGGAATAATAATTTCATCGTGTGTAACAACAATAATGGCGGTTTCAAATCTTTGAGCCATGTCATTGAGGATGCGAATGACAGCAACGGCACGTTGAGAATCGAGGGGTGCCGTTGGCTCGTCCGCGAGAACAACCGGCGGATGATTGATCAATGCACGAGCAATTGCAGCCCGTTGCTGTTCGCCACCTGACAGCATGGAGGGCATGGCACTCGCCCGATGCTTCACATCCAGTGCTTCCAGCAGCTCCAGAGCACGTCTCCGTGCCTCGCCATTGGGAACACCTGCCAGCATCGGCAAAAGCGCAACATTGTCGGTAACGTCCAGAAATGGAATCAAATACGGTGCCTGAAATACGAATCCGATTTTGTCCCTGCGCAATTTTCTCAAATCCTTCATTTTCCAGCCGTTGTCAAAAATAACATCATCATTCAACATCATCCGCCCGGCAGTGGGTTCCACCACGGCTCCGAGACATTTCAGCAGCGTACTCTTTCCGGAACCGGACGGGCCGATTAATCCCACAACTTCTCCGGGAGCAACATGCATATCAACACCTTTCAGCGCATCAACTGCGGTATCGCCCTTGCCATATCTTTTCTTTAACCCCTCAATGAGAATGCCTTTTTTACCCATGTCAGGCTCCGATCGCTTCGGCGGGGTCAACTTTGAGTGCCATACGAATCGCAACCAGGCTGGCTACGACACAAATTACCATCACCGATACAAAGCCGAGGACAGCATCATGTGGCATCAGCAGGACATATTTGGGAAACATAGGTGCGGCAAACGTGGCAGTTATTTTACCCACTACAAAACCAATCAGCCCCAGGGCCAGTGCCTGCTGCATAATCATTGCCGCAATGGTGCGGTTTTTTGTGCCGATTAGTTTCAACACCGCAATTTCTCGGATTTTATCCATCGTGATGGTATAAATGATAAACGCGACAATGGCGATACTGACAACAGCCAGAATCATCAAAAACATACCGATCTGTTTTGCAGCGGTGGCAATCAACTTGCCGATGAGGATATCCTCCATCTGAGTCCTGTCGTAGACCTGCAGGCGCTTCCATCTCGCGATAGATTTTGCAACATTTTCAGGCAAAAAGCCCGGTTTAACCTGTACCAGGATTGCGTTAACATAATTGTTACTGCTTTGTGATCCAATGATTGCATTGAGGAGCCCGGGAAGCCCCGGTCGGTTAAAGGCCGGGTTGGCCCGGGTTTGACGTCGCTGCATCAAAATAGCATCGTTATCTTTGAGGAATTGCGCCTCCTGCGCGTCTTTCAGGGAGATAAAGACCATCGGATCTCCATTTGAAGACACCATGCGCCTTGTCAATCCCACAACTGTGTATCGGTTCCGGCGGATACGGAAGCTGTCGCCGATTTTGAATCCTGTGGCAACATCCGCCACCGCTTCGTAGTGGCTGCGAACAATCTGACGGCCTGAAATCAGATATGGCGGCCACCCCGGTGTACCCGGATTTCCGGGTGCAATTCCTTCAAGCATAACGCGCACATCCCGGCCTCCCTTTTTCACCTGCATCGTCAGATAAGTAACATTCGCGGCACGGGCGACCCCGGGAATCGCCGCAATTCCACGCCACATCGTATCCAGAACACTGGAAGGCTCAGCATAGGGGCCAAGTGTATTTTTCTGTACCACCCAGACATCCGCCCCGCTATTGTCAAGCAGGGCCTTGCCATCCGCTACCATGCCGCGATATACCCCGGCCATAGTCAGTGTTACGCCGATCAAAAGGCCAAGGCCAATACCGGTAAAAACAAATTTTCCCCAGGCGTGGAGAATATCCCGGCCCGCAAGACTGATCATGATTTGTCCCCGGAAACCTGTTTCACCACATGAATGCGGCTGTGGGAGTTCAGTTCTTTCTCAGTATAAATGATGACATGGTCCCCCGATTTCAGCCCTTCCAGCACCTGCGTCCGGCCATCAAGGTCGGAAATACCGATTTTAATGGGAGAAAAATACAAACGATTGCCCTCAACACGCCAGATTCCCAGCGTACCGTCAATGCGGCGAATTGCCGCATTTGGAATGACAGGAGTTGCCGGCTTTACCGGCAGAGAAATTGTAATTTCCGCCAATTCACCTATGGCAGGTAAGCGCTTGGGCAGGGTATTGAACACAACCTTGGCCAGAGTCTCTTCTGTAACCGCATCTGCCACCGGTTCCACACGCAGTATCCGGCCGGCCAGAGTCAGGCCGCTTTGCGAGCGAAGCACGATTTTTGCGGGCAAGCCGGCAGCCAGCCCTGCTGAGTGAATCTGGTCAAACCGGGCATTTACCCAGATACTTTGGGGATCAATTAGCTCCACAACAGCTTGCCCGGCAACCACCGTCGTGCCGGGGTCAACGTCTCGTACCGAAACCAGGCCGTCAAAGGGAGCAATCAGACGAAGATTGCGGCGTTGGGCAAGGAGGGCATTCCGGTCTGACCGGGCCCGTTCAAGGCTTTCCCGTGCCGCGGAAAGCGCCGCATTGGCAATCTGCAATTCCTGTCGTTTCGTTACAGCCGTTTCTTCACTGGCAGATCGTACTGCAAGGAGTTGTTCATAGCGCTGCGCCTGCCTTTTCGCAAATACCTGCCGGGCCTTTGCCTCAAGTAAAATCGCCTTGGCCTGTTTCAGCGCCGCCTCCTGTGCACGGATACGAAAATCCAGATCAACGGGGTCCATTTCACCCAGTACCTGCCCGGCTTTTACCTGATCCCCAACATCCACACTCAGCCATTTCAGGCGTCCCGGAAATGTGGGGCCAATTTCGTAAGAATGTCGGACCTCGACGGTACCAATACCAAACAGGCCGGGCCGGATTGCCCTTTTTTGAACCGTCGTCACCGTTACTTCTACCGGAGCCAACGGCCCGGAACGCAGCGCAACATAAACAAACAGTGCCAACAGCAAAATCACAGATATAGAAAGTGTCAGCGTACGGCCTTTGACATGAAAATATTTCATTGCTTACTCCCGATACCACGTTTATAAATCTCAAAAACAACCGGCGCATCGTGACGGATAAGTTCTACGTCTCCGGCGAGGAGTGATTGGATTACCAGGCCTTGAATCGTACCGATGAACAGTGTTGCCGCAGCATCGGAATCCAGGCCGATATCAAGCTCACCACATGCTTTCCCCTCATCAAGCAAACCGGTCAGGTGTTTCCCATAACGCTGAATCAGCGTTTGCACCATCTGCTTGGGAACCGTCTCCCGCGCGCGCTGTAGTTCACTGAACAACATACGGGGAATGCCGGGATGTTCAATAATAAACTCCACATGTGTCATGAAAATACTTTCAAGCGCGGCAAGGGGAGAAGGCTCGGCCTGCACCGCCTTTTCTACCCGCGCCATCAAGCGATTGGCAACCCATCCCATCACCGCCTGGAGGATGGCCTCTTTATTCGGAAAATGGCGGAAAAGTGAGCCCTGGGTCAATCCCATTCGTTCGGCAATCGCTGCCGTCGTAATCTCGGCCGGGTTCTGTTCACCGGCCAGCTGCACAACGGTTTCTACAATTACCGCCTTCCTCTTCTCGGCCGAAAGATGCCTGGTTGTAACGTCCATATAAACCTCCATAAAGATAGTAATTAATTACTATCTTTGTTCATCTTTATACATAGAAAGGACACTGTCAACATGTTTCTGACTGGCATCCCTTCCCGTTCAATAGAGAATTGTGTATAATCGGGCACTGTGAATGAGAACTGGAGAGGTGAGTGAATGATTAATATTTTAATGTCTGTGCTTGTTGCATTGGATGTGGGGTTTCTCCTGTACATGCTTGAAGTGCACCCGGCAATTGATATCCCTGTGGGGCTGGTTGCAGGGGTTGCTGTCTTTTATTATCTTTCAAAGAAAATGGCAGCTCGGCTGACCAAATTGATGGAACATGTAAATAAGCTGGCCCAGAAGAGAAACATTGATGGGGCGATTGAAACCCTGAAGAGCGGGTACAGGTTCCGCTGGCTCCACCCTTTTGTGAAGTCTCAGATTGACGCACAGATTGGCACAATGTATTACTACAAAAAGGATTATAATACGGCCTTTGATTATCTGAAAAAGGGCTTGTCCACTCACTACATCGCCAAGGGAATGCTGGGTATTATCTATATGAAAAAGAAGCAGATGGATAAGATGAAGCAGAGTTTTGAAGTGGCGGTGAAGTCGGCTTCAAAGGAAAGCTTGATCTGGGCACTGTATGCATACTGCATGAACCGGACAGGGAACCGGGATGAGGCGATTTCCATTCTAAACCGGGGACTGAAAAAGCTGCCGGGTGATGAGCGCCTGTCTGCCAATCTGAAGGCGTTGCAGAACAAGAAGCCCATGAAGATGAAGCAGTATGGCGAGATGTGGTACCAGTTCATGCTGGATAAAATGCCGATGATTCGCCAGAACGCCCCGAAATTTGCACGCCAGAAACGGCGGTAGGGATTCATTTTTGAGACTTTTTTATCCCAGGGGATATTTATCCAAATTATATTTGGAGAATTTCTATTTTTTGATAGTATTGTTGCGAAAATTGCAGGAAGGAGTGTGAGGTGTACAGGATTGTAGATATTCGGGAAATTTCACCAAAGGTTCAGAGAATGGTGGTTGAGGCACCCTTGATTGCGAAGAAGCACCGGCCCGGTCAATTTGTAATTGTCATCAACACTGAGAAGGGAGAGCGGATTCCGTTGACAGTGGCGGACAAGGATGTGGAAAAGGGCCACATTGTTCTCATTTTTCAGGAAGTTGGTAAATCCACAACGGAGATGGCCTGCAGGAAGGCGGGGGAAGAGCTGTTTGACGTGGTGGGACCCCTTGGCAAACCCACCCATATTGAAAAGGTAGGAACGGTAGTCTGTATCGGCGGTGGCGTTGGTACGGCTCCGATGCACCCCATTACCCGGGCAATGAAAGAAGTCGGGAATGAAGTGATTACAATCCTTGGGGCCCGCAACAAGGACCTGTTTACCATGGAAGAGGAGATGACAGCGGCCAGCACGGAGATTCGTTTCACAACGGACGATGGAAGCCGGGGACGCCATGGTTTTGTCACCGATGAACTCCAGAGCATCATTGATACCGGAAAGAAAATTGACATGGTGATTGCAATTGGCCCCGCAATTATGATGAAGGTTGTATGTAACCTGACAAAGAAATATGAATTGCCGACAGTGGTCAGCCTAAACTCCATCATGGTAGACGGTACCGGGATGTGTGGTGCCTGTCGGGTGAGTGTCGGGGGCGAGACCAAGTTTGTGTGTGTAGACGGCCCCGAATTTGACGGCCATCTGGTTGATTTCGACCAGCTGATGAAGCGCCAGCAGATGTACCGTTCGGAAGAGGGAATTGCCATGGAAAAATATAAAGAAGAACACCCCGGCGGGTGCTGTGGAGGTCATCATGACTGAGAAAAAATGGATACCGCAGCCCAAGACACCGAGAACACCGATTCCGGAACAGGCACCAGAGGTTCGGGCACGTAATTTTGACGAAGTGGCTTTGGGCTATACCCCCGCAATGGCAGTGGAAGAGGCCTATCGCTGCCTCCAGTGCAAGAATCCGCTGTGTGTGGCAGGTTGCCCGGTGGGGATTAACATCCCGAAGTTTATTCGGGCGATTGGTGAAAAACGCTTTGAAGATGCCTACATGGCATTGAAAGAGGATAATGCACTGCCGGCGGTTTGTGGTCGGGTCTGTCCCCAGGAAGACCAGTGCGAAGCGGTTTGCATTATGGGAAAGAAGTTTAAGCCGGTTGCGATCGGGCGCCTGGAACGCTTTGCGGCGGATACCTTTATTCAAAGTCGCCACGAAGAGGTGTTTCAGATGGAGCCTTCCACCGGTAAGAAAGTGGCAGTTGTGGGGGCCGGTCCCTCCGGTTTGACCTGCGCAGGTGAATTGGCAAAAAAAGGCCATGATGTGACCATCTTTGAGGCGCTTCATAAGGCAGGCGGTGTGCTGGTGTACGGCATTCCTGAATTCCGTCTTCCCAAAAGGATTGTGGAACTGGAAGTGAATAACCTGCGGAAGATGGGAGTGAAGATTCATACTTCATATGTTATTGGGAAATTATTTACAGTGGACGAACTGATGGAAGAGGAAGGCTTTGACGCGGTGTATATCGCTACCGGTGCGGGCTTGCCCTATTTCATGAAAATCCCCGGAGAAAACCTCAATGGCGTTTATTCTGCTAATGAATTCCTGACCCGTTCCAATCTGATGCGGGCTTTTGATTTTCCTGAGACAGATACGCCCATCCATGTTGGAAAGAGGGCCGCTGTGGTCGGCGGCGGAAACGTAGCCATGGATTCGGCCCGTACCGCATTGAGACTGGGATGTGAAGAAGTCTACATTGTGTACCGACGTTCCGAAGCCGAACTCCCGGCCCGAATTGAAGAAGTCCATCACGCAATGGAGGAAGGAATCAATTTTCAGCTTCTGACCAATCCCATTGCCATCGAAGGAGATGACAAAGGTTGGGTAAAGAGGCTGAAGTGTATTCGGATGGAACTTGGAGAACCGGATGCATCCGGCCGTCGTCGCCCCATTCCCATTGAGGGCTCAGAGTTTGAGTTCCCTGTGGATATCGTTGTTATGGCAATTGGCCAGGGACCCAATCCGCTGGTTCAGGAAACTACAAAGGGAATGGAAACCAACCGCTGGGGCAATATCAAGGCCAATGATGATGGTTATACCACCAAAAAGGGTGTTTTTGCCGGTGGGGATATTGTGACTGGAGCTGCCACCGTAATTCTGGCTATGGGTGCCGGGAAAAAAGCGGCAGCGGCAATGGACAATTATCTGAAGACCGGAGAATGGCCAGCTATCGACTGAAGTTGTTGAACGAATAATCAAAATGAAGGGGAGCCGTTCGGCTCCCCTTTTTTTGGTTAACTATATGTGAAGATTCAGTGTCTGTGCGTGTTATGGCTCGAGGACGGCCTGCTTGGCCTGGATCTGCTTGAATGAGAACTGCCGGAACTGGACGAATGCGTGGTATTCCTGCTTGGTCGGCTGTAGGTTCGCGTAGAACTGGATCGACTGGGTCGGGTCACCTTCGGGGCACTTCTTGTCGGCCTTGTGTAGCTTCGAGAAGATCTTGAGCTGCCCGACCTGCTGACTGTCGGTGTTGGTCGCACCGGACGTGTATAACTACGGGAAGGTATGGACGAATGACTGGGCCTGGTGACCGAAATACTTCTGGAATAGGAACGATTCACAGTTGTTCTGTCGGTGTTCTGCCGTGGAGATCGAATAACCCGGGACCTTGAACTGGAACGGGAAGATGAGTTGCTGTTTTGAATTATCCGGCTGCTGTTTCCGGATCGGTTCTGATGAATCGTCCGGTTGCCTGTATTCCCGGTAGAATAGTTACGGTTCTTAATCACAGGGGTACGAACCGTAATGTTTCTCCCTGAAGTAACACTGTCTGTGCGGTTACCACTACGGATACCGCTGCTCCTGGACGTTCTGTCAGAGCGGGTGAATCCCCGTTTCGATACAATAACCCCGGAATTTTGCACTGAAGGATTTCGAACTGTAATCCGGCTGCTGGAGGCCCGTTCCCTGGTGGTTCGCTGGGTTCTTCCGGTAGTCGTGAAGCCCCGTGAAATTCTGTCTGTAGCCTGTTCCCTGGTTACGATTCGCTGTTTCTGTACAATCTGTCTCGTAATCGGACGATTAACAGCACTGCGGACCGCTTCTCTCGGTTGCCGACTCAGTCGCCGGGGATTCGGCACGATGGGCCGGGTTACCCGGGTGACATTTCTGCTGCTGGGCAGGTCCCGTGAGGTAAGTCGGTGCTGACGCCGTGTCAATCTGTCAACGGAAGTGTAGACAACCCGATGATGTCGTCGCCCGTACCGGCCGAGCCTCCGTTCCCGATGATAGCGTCGATAGTAGTAATTGTTGTACGGATACCAGCCAATATAATTGTCCCAGCAGTTCCAGCTGACCCATGCCGGGGAATAATAGGCACCCGGTACCCATATCCAGCCGAAGCTCAGGGAGAAATCCCATGCGCCATAGTGAAACGGTGCAAATCCCCAGTTATAGTAAGAGGTCCAGGTCATGCCGTAGGGAGACCATGCCCAGTACCCGTTGGAGTACGGTTCCCAACTTGAATCCACAATGTTGGGATGCCAGACGTAAGTAGAGAGGGATGTGTCGTAATACCAGGTGCCATTTGAGTCCAGCTCTGTGACGTAATGGCGGATTTCAGTGGGGACGTATTGAGCGCTGGCAGCGGGGCGCCGGTCATAGGTGTTTCTTGCCCACATGTCAAAGTTGTCCATGTCAAAGGTGTTGAAGTAAGATTTTGATATGCCACTGTATCCGCGGCTTGCACGGCCCAATTCACCGGAATGGAACAATGTTGACCCGCCGTTTTCAGACATTTCGGCCGTACCGCTGATTACCTTGAGTGTGCTTTCTGTACCGGTGCGGTCCAGGCGATATTTGCCGTTGGAAAGAAAGTATATACTTGCATCTTCCGTGTCCATTCGAAAGCTCCGTTGTTCGAAAGTGCTGTCATCGGAGACATCCGCAAGGATTGTGCCGTTCCAGATCCGGGCCAGAATGGAGAGGCGCTTGCCCTTATCTGTGCTGCCGATTTCAAGGAACTCAACCCGGGTATTCCGGTCCAGCTTCAGGAGGGTGCCGTCAATGAACTGTATCACAGCGCGTCCGTCCCCCTTTGTAGTCAATATATCCAGGGGTTCAATGGTGAAGTTACGGGTGGCGCTCATGTCACCTGCGCTGTCCCGGCTTATCGTTGCCGATCCCTCCAGCAAAGTGATCCTGGCAAACGCGGCACCATTTCCATAAAGCGGCTGGCTGTTATCGGCGGCCTGTGCAGCTGCAAACAGTGAGAATGAGAGCAGTAGCGCCATTACCAGTCCGTTTCGGATGAAAGATTTTGTTTTTGTTGTCCTTTTCATGGCTGCCTCCTTCGGGCTTTTTGATTTCACAAATTAAAACTGCAAGATTGGTACCAGTTTTGTGTCCTAACAAGAGGAATTCGAAGATAGCACCGGATGAATTTATGGGTTTTTTCCAGGTACATACGGGAAATGTCGCAGATTGTCGCACATTGTCCCTATGAAACTTTGAAAGAAAGAGCAGAATTAGGAATAGAAAACAGACAGGAGGTTGTTTTGGAAAGAGACGAAAAAGGCCATTTGGTTGAAGGGCTGTTCTGGATGTACACGATTTCCATGTTTGTATTCTGGGTGCCGGTTTTCGGTGGCCTTGCGGCGGGATTTGTCGGCGGCCATGCTGTGGGCCGGGTGCGGGGCGCTCTTGAGATTTCCATTATTCCCGGCATAATCTTCAGTTTGATAATGGCAATTCTGATAATGGCTTTTCAGGTGCGATGGCTGCCGATAATCGGGGTGTCTTTCTCACTGCCGGTAATGATTTTTTCCTACGTCCTTTTTCTGATGGTAGGGGCGGTTCTGGGCGGGATACACCGACAGTTTGCAGTTGTGTAAGTCTTCCTCCAGTCCCCCTTCGATGTGACGTCCGTCAAAAAAACTAAATAATCGAAAGTTTTCAGTTGAACCAATCCAATAATCCAATACACTGATTAGGACTAAAAATATCGGGGGTGTACCTTATGCGCCGTTTCGTATTATCATTATTTTTTCTATTTGCAACTGGCTTTTTAATGGCTAAAAGCGGAACCGGCCCTGTCTCAGTCAAGCCGGATGGCAATGACCTGTTGCTCACGTTCAATCTCCCGACAGTCCGGATGAAGACAGTAACGGCTCATGGCAGGGAATTCCAGCGTATTGTTGTGGATCAGGCGGGGGTCACTTCCGTTGTGGGACAGGCAGAACTGCCTCTCTTTTCGGTGAACCTTGCATTGCCGGGGAGTACGCTGCCGGAAATTACGATAGTAGAAAAAAGTAGTCGGGAACTGCACTTAAAGTACCCGGTTTACCCGGTTCAGTTACCCTGGCCCAAAAATCGTCCCCTGTCTGAGCGCCCTTTTTCCATGGACAGGGGATGGTATGCCGCAGGCCATGGCCCGGTATCACCGGTGTCGGATAAACAACTGTTTGTGATTCGGGGAACCACCGGGACAACGGTTGTGATTCATCCCATTTCATACAACCCTGCTGAGGGCACCCTCAGCATTATTGACCATCTGATTGTTCACCTGCATTTTGCAGATACGGCAAAGGGGTATCAGGAACCGGCTGCCCCGTCTTTTCGAGCCCTGTTTCACCGGATATTTGCCAACCATTCGGAACTGGAACAGCCCAATGCCAGTTTGATGAAAAGTGGAAATAGCACGAAAGACGTGCTTCGCAAGTATCTGATTATTACCGCCCCGGGATTTGAAAGCGGGTTGTCAGACTTTGTTGCCCATAAGGAGTCCCTTGGTTATGCGGTTACCGTTGTAACCACTGCAGTAACCGGAACAACCACCGATGCGATTAAAACCTATCTTCAGGGAATGTATGACAACCTGGAAACGCGCCCTGAGTTTCTTCTCCTTGTGGGAGATACCAATAAAATACCGGCCTGGACCAGTACACAGGCAGATTCCCCAAGAAATGATCTATACTATGGGACACTGGATGGGACTGATTATTTTCCCGACGTTTTTGTGGGGCGGTTTTCCGTTTCCTCTGCCGATGAGTTGCAGAATATAATTGCCAAGACGATTTATACGGAATCGCACCTCGCAGAGTTACCGAAAAAAGTTCTGTTTATGGCTTCTTCTGATCATTTTCAGATTACAGAAGGGACTCATAATTATGTGGACACAAATTATTTTGGTCCGGCAGGCTACGACGCGACCAAGCTGTACAATCGCCTGAATCCCGGAACATCGGCAACTACCAGTGCAATCAATGGCGGTGAACGATACGCTGTATATTCCGGCCACGGAGATTGGAATCAATGGGCGGATGGCCCGGTATTTTACGAGGACAATGTGCGCGCGCTTACAAATTCAGTTTATCCCTTTGTGTTTTCGTTCGCGTGCCTGACAGGGAAATACGA
>Ga0164318_10003562_pt1 | contig 14760 bp, 8 predicted proteins | sample GuaBasSedimGuay9_FD_113734 | JGI IMG/M metagenome (GOLD analysis project Ga0164318, IMG submission 113734) | Subseafloor sediment microbial communities from Guaymas Basin, Gulf of California, Mexico - Guay9, Core 4571-4, 0-3 cm | ecosystem: Environmental > Aquatic > Marine > Hydrothermal vents >...
TACACAAGGTCGTGGATGGTGGGACGGACAAGAGCTATGGTGTTCATGTCGCCGCTCTCGCAGGCGTTCCCGAGCCTGTCATTCAGCGAGCACGAGAGATCCTGTCGCGCCTTGAGAGTCAGAACAACGTCGTTCTGAGCGAGGCCACTGGAGAACCAGAGGAGTCCATGCAGACCACGTTGGAGGCCCTCACCGTCGAAGACCCCATTGTGGAGAGGATTCGCCACATGGATCTCGACAGGACGACACCAATCGAGGCGTTGCTTGCACTCAAGGAGATGCAAGAAGAGATCAAGCGAAGAAACTAATTCAGACGGTCAACTTCATTTGCGATGCGTGCGTACTCAGACTGAACATCATGTCATTCCTGCAAGAGTATCGCGAGCAGTGTAGAAAAAGAGAGGACCAGCTCCGCAGCGAACTCAAGCGGATTGTCAACGAGCTTGTCGCGCTGGGCGCCAAGAAAGTCATACTGTTCGGTTCTCTTGTCACAGGTGATATCCGTCCTTGGAGTGACATGGACCTGCTTGTCATCTTGCCGGATGATACGAACAGCAAGCAGTGGCGTGACCGAATGAATGACGCCGTAGTTCGACGCGTGGCTTGTGATATCCTGATCTTCAACGAGAGAGAGCTTGAAGCGGACCTTCCTGTGAGTATCTTTCTTCGCGAAGTCGTGTCCAGAGGAGAGGTGCTGTATGAGCAGTGACTCTTGGAGCGAAGCAAAGAGATGGTTCCTCCGAGCATCGGACGAACTCGACGACGCAAAGAAACTGATGACAATGCGCCGATATTACTTGGCGCTGTACTTGAGCCAACAGAGCGCTGAGAAGGCTCTCAAGGCGTTTCTATATCACCGAGGCGTTGGCCCGTTACTGACGTACTCGGTAAGCAATCTTGTTGCAACGGCCTCAGACCTCGATAGAAACTTCGAAAGGATTTCTCCTGCTGGTCGCCTCGATGATTGCTACATCCGTACTCGCTATCCGAACGGCCTACCCGGAGGGATCCCCTCAAGGTACTATACTGACGAGGCAGAAGTGAGACGTGCCATCGAGATGAGCCAAGCCGTCCTCGACCTAGTACGTGACAAGCTATCTGACATATTGTGACGCGTCTGTCCGGCCGTACTGCAACAGGAGCCATGACAATCCACGATTGTAGGAGCTCTTGCCCAGCAAACATGTATTGTTGCAGAGCCGTTGTTGCGTCTACTTGGCCGGAGAAACGAGGCACGAAGAGCATACCCTACAGAATGCGCACTATGTCAACATTAGCAGGCCGCAACGCTTAATTGTTGCGAGCCTACGCTGGCCGTGAGAACGAACTCTCGGAGACCTCTTCCGTGAAGTCCATAATCGCCCCCTCAATACTCTCCGCCAATTTCGCTCGGCTCGAACAGGACGTGCTGGCCGCCATCAGGGGCGGAGCCGACGCACTGCATTGCGACATCATGGACGGCACGTTCGTCCCCAACATTTCGTTCGGTCCGATGGTAGTGCGAACTCTGAACGAGATCACTGATGTGATGCTCGACGTCCACCTGATGATTGTGAATCCTGACAAGTACGTCCCGAAATTCATTGAGGCGGGGGCCGACCTGATCTACCCTCATGTCGAGGCGCCCTACGACATCTACAGAACCGTTCAGCTGATCGCGGACCTTGGTGTTCGTGCAGGAGTCACCCTGAACCCGGGAACACCTCTTGAGACCGTTCGCCCCCTACTCGACTATGTGGACACCGTACTAATCATGAGCGTGTGTCCAGGCTTTGGCGGCCAGAAGTTCATTCCCTCATCGCTGAAGAGAATCGCAGAGCTCAGAAGGCTTCTCGATGAAGAGAAGCCCGATGTAGTGATAGCGGTCGATGGCGGTGTATCAAACGCGAATATCGCTGACCTATACAGAGCAGGCGCAAGGCACTTCATCGCAGGGTCAGCTGTCTTCGGGGCGGAGGACATAGAGGGGGCTGTTCGGGAGCTAAAGAGTGTAGTACAGGGAATGGAGTGAGTCAGAATGAAGTTCTTCATCGACACAGCCAACGTTGAAGCCATCAGGAGGGCACATGAGCGCGGCATGGTTGACGGCGTGACCACAAATCCCACGCTCGTTGCCAAGGAGGGAAGAGACTTCCGTCAGATTGTTGAGGAGATTGCCTCTTTCGTCAAGGGGCCCATCAGCCTAGAAGTCGTAAGCGAAGACGCGGAAGGTATGATGAAGGAGGCGAGAGAGCTCAACGGCTGGATCGATAACGCAGCAATCAAGATCCCCATGACGTGGGAGGGTCTCAAGGCCGTCAAGATGTGTGCCGAGGAGGGAATAAAGACGAATGTGACTCTTGTCTTCAGTCCAAATCAGGCCCTCCTCGCAGCGAAGGCTGGCGCCACGTTTGTCTCGCCGTTCATCGGGCGACTCGACGACGTGGGCCACTACGGGATGCAACTTGTGTCCGACATCGTGGAGATCTACAACAACTACGACTTTGAGACCGAGGTCATTGTGGCAAGTGTCAGGCATCCAGTTCACGTATATGAGGCGGCCCTGATTGGCGCAGACATAGTCACCATGCCACCCGCAGTTCTCGACAAGATGGTGAATCACCCACTCACGGATGTCGGAATCAAGAGGTTTCTCGCCGATTGGGAGAAGGTGCGTAAGGTTTCGCGCTAGACTCCGAATGTTCGGGCGGAGGTCATGTATAGCAAGCTGTGATGAACCAAGAATCTATATGGCTGCGTTGGGAGCTGTGAGTGTGCGTTCTCAATGAACCTCGAAGCAGACCTTGTGGTGTTCAACGGCAACATCATTACAATGGACCCGGAGAACCCACGGGCGACCGCCATAGCCGTGAAGAACTACAAGTTCCTTGTCGTGGGCAGTGAGACTGCCGTCATAGACCTAGTCCAGTCGGCAAAGAGGGTCATAGACCTTGGCGGGAAGACGGTGGTACCCGGCTTTGTGGATGCGCACACCCACATGACTTTTGCAGGCATTCAGAGGGGCCACGTGGACCTCTCAGGTGCAGAGTCTCTGGAACATATGAAAGAGATTCTTCGCAGTAGGGCAGCTGAGACTCCACCCGGCCGATGGATTCGTGGATACAACTGGGACGAGAGTTTCTGGCCTGAACGTCGTTACCCAACAGCGAAAGATCTTGACGAGGTCTCCACAGACCACCCCATAGCCATCGACAGGGTTGACCTGCACATGCTCGTGACGAATACACCCGCGATGGAGAAACTCAAGTTCCCGATGGATCACGAGGGTGTTCTCAAGGACAAGAAGGGACGTCCGCTTGGAGTCTTCAGGGACATTGAGGGAATGCATGACAAGTTTCCCATGGACTACGAGGAACTGTGTGACGCTGTGGTACGGGGTTCACGACTTGCAAACTCTCACGGCATCACAACCGTCGTAGACAACGTTCGGCCTGACCAGATAAGACCTATCTCGGACTGCGAACGCAAGAGACTTCTGACGGCAAGATACGTGGTCAACCCTCGTGCGGAACAGCTGAAGCATATGACCTCCATCGGTCTCACGTCAGGCTTTGGAGGACCCATGTTCCGTATAGGAGGCGTCAAGAGCTTCATGGACGGCTCGATAGGCTCGCGGACTGCATACCTCTCGGAGCCCTATACTGACGACCCCGAGAACGTGGGCAAGCTCTTCATTGAAGAGAAGAAGATGAAACGGTTCCTCGCCAAGGCAATCGACAACGGCGTTCAGACCGTGACACACGCCATTGGTGATAGGGCCATCGATACGTTGTTGAGCGCCTTCGAGGGATTGAGTGAGAAGAGGAGAGCACTGGTCAGGGAGCAGAGACATAGAATCGAACACGCCGAGATGATGACCAAGGACCAGATACGCCGGGCTGTAAGCCTGGGCCTGATTCTGTCCATGCAGCCAAACTTTGTGGGACGCTGGCAGGGACCCGGCGGACTGTACGAACAGCGGCTTGGAGAAGACAGAACGTCCCGCATGAACATGTTTAGAGTCGCGCTCGACAACGGGGCGAGGATATGCTTTGGGTCAGACGGGATGCCCTACGGGCCCCTATACGGCATCTGGGCCGCCACGACACACCCCAATCCCAAGGTCAGGATAAGTGTGGAGGAGGCGCTGCGCTGCTACACGCTTGAAGGAGCATACTCTGTGTTCATGGAACGAACTGTCGGCAGCATAACTGTTGGAAAGCGGGCGGACTTCGTCGTGCTGTCCGAGGACATCATGACCATCGACCCGATGAAGATCAAAGATGTGCAGATAGAGAGCACATTCGTTGGCGGAATCGAAGAGTTTTCCCGCGCCAGGAACAGAGGGTTCTGAATGGGACGAATCAGGCCACTCGACCAAGAACTAGTATCGCTTATCTCGGCCGGTGAGGTCATCGAGGGCCCATTCTCTGTGGTCAAAGAACTGATTGAGAACGCCCTCGATGCTGGTGCGACCATGATAGATGTGGCCATTGAGGAAGGCGGAATCAAGAAGATCAGTGTGTCTGACAACGGTCACGGAATTCTACGCGAGGACTGTGCAATCTGCCTTGAGAGGCACTCCACAAGCAAGATTCGGTCCCGGGAGGACATAGAGGCCATTGGCACGTACGGGTTTCGTGGTGAAGCCCTCGCAAGTATGGCTGCTGTGGCGGAGATGAGGATCATCAGCCGGGCCAAAGAAGAAGACATTGGCACTGAAGTCATCTCGCGACCCGGAGCACGACCGACCATCCGTGAGGCCTCCAGACCAGTGGGCAGTACAGTCGAGGTCATGGATCTCTTCGCCCGCATGCCAGCCCGCAGGAAGCATCTCGCGGGACCCAAGGTTGAGGCCCAGAGAGTCATCGATGTAGTGATGCGCCATGCCGCGGTCCGGAACGACGTGGGCTTCAGGCTTGTTCGAGATGGTGAAGTCGTACTTGAATGCCCTCGGGGCCAACGTTCGGAGGACCGCCTGCTATATCTGTGGGGCTCTCAGATCTCAAGGGCTCTTGTCAGGGTCGACCACTCAAGGATGGGCGTCAGAGTCACAGGGTTTGTGGTTCGACCTCCTTATTCTCGAGGAAACCGCTCCCGTGAGTACTTTTCAGTCCTCAAGCGGCCCATTGAGGACCAGAGGCTAAGTCGTGCTGTTGAGAATGGTTACTCAACCCTCCTGATGCGAGGAAGGTATCCTGCGTGCCTCATAGATATCGAGGTGGACCTCCGTGATGTTGATGTAAACGTGCACCCCACGAAGCGAGAAGTCCGCATGAGCAACATGGACACCGTTCTCCGTGTGGTCGAAGAGGCAGTCAGAAGGGCACTGAGTCAGGACAGGCCACCGGATGTGAGTGCGGACCTTGATGAGTACCTGACCACGGTTAGGGACGGCAGTCATGAAACGCGTGTGGCCGCATTCCCACCCACGCGGCAACCGAATGTGACAACAGCGCACCCGCGGCTCACCGAAGAAGTCCCTCTGGCTGGGCCCAGTCCAAGAGGGCCCCCGGCGGAGCCAGCCGTAGTGGACGAGCTCGGAGGCACATTTCGCATTGTGGGGCAGATTCACAACCTCTACATCCTCCTCGAGTTCGAGGACGCCCTTGTTATCATTGACCAACACGCCGCTCACGAGAGGGTGATGTACGAGCGTCTGCGCAAGGAGGTCAATGAGGGACACGTGAGCGTGCAGGAACTATTGGAACCGATGGTCGTTCAGATGGGACCGGACGAGATGCACAATCTCCTCTCACTGTCTGACATGCTCCGGGCAGTAGGATTTGACATAGGGCCGTTTGGAGATCGCGAGATCGTAATCAGGGCTGTACCTGAGATACTTGGTCGGCACGCCAGACCCGAGGATCTCACAGCACTTGTTGACGAGCTGGTCGAGGTGGGAAGCCGAACTCCCACAGAACACTTCATGGACGAGATAGTCAAGGTGACCGCGTGCCATAGTGCCATCCGAGCGGGTAGGCCTCTCAATGAGAGAGAGATTAGAGGGTTGCTTGAGGAGATGGCCGAGACTCCCAACAGATACAACTGTCCCCACGGCAGACCAACAATGATACGAATCAGCTCGGCGGAACTGGAGAGGCGCTTCAAGAGAACCACGTAGGCCTGCTTTGAAACCGAAGCAAAGATGTCAGACGAGCACGTAAGACGCCCCGCCCCGAAGTAAAAAGATTAAGATACGTTCACGCGAATAGTGGCTTCTCAAAGGCTGAAAGCCAGTCACATGCAGGAGTACATGTCCATAACCAGATATTATCCGTTCATGTCAGAGGAGAGTTTGAGAGTCGCAAGGTCCCTTGTGGCAGAGGCGGAGAGAGTTTCAGACCTAAGCGAAGCGCTGGTCGAGTACGTGTGTGAGGGCAACCCACCAAAGGACCTCGTACTGTTCGCGCTACGCATGACGCTTCCTGCGAAATACATGAAGAGCGCGCTGAAACTTGCGTCCGCCTTCGAGGATTATTCGGAGATTCAAGCATCCATGTTGTGGGCCATGTTTCAAACAGGACAGTTCTCTGACAGACAGGAGGCCATTCGTGCTCTAGATGTCGTCATCGAAACGCCCTTTGACGCTGCGCTGCAGGTTGAGATGCTCATCTTCAAGGGAGGTATCGCAACCGGCAATGACTCACGCAGGGCCTTTGATAAGGCACTGAAGTTATGCGATACTGGGAGCAATCTAGCTCCGTCTAGGGGCGATCTCATCGCTGCCTCCGCAGTCCAACGTTACCCCGACGAGGAACACGACCTCAGACTAGAAGAGGCAAGAGAAGCACTACAGATTGCCACAGTAAACAATGACCTCTTTGTTCAGATCATGGCACTGATCGCACTCGGACTGAACACCTCAGACCCACAGGAGGCGATAGAGGCCAACGTCCGGGTAATCGACTTGGCACAGTTACTGGGAGTGTCATACTACACTCACAGCTCCTGCAACAATCTCGGCTACAACTACGTGGTCATCGGTGAGTACGACAAGGCCGTGAGGTACTATCAGAGGGCCATGGCCGTGGTGTAGAGGGAAGGGATTGTGACATACGTACCGTACCTGAATATTGCAGTCGGGTACGGTGCCCTTGGAGATGCTGACTTGGCTCTACGCCACGCTGAGAAGGCACTGCAGCTCGCGCGGCGTGCTGCGGGCGACCAACCAGCGCCGTACATTGAGATGGCCAGAGCATTGGTACTCAACGGCAGACTCGACGAGGCTTTTGACCATCTAGAGACCGGAGGACGATTCGCCATCAAGTCCGACTCTCTCAGGGAGCAGAGAAGATACTATCTTGTGAGGGGAATACTGGCTCGTAAGAGCGGGAATTACGATGAGGCCGTTCGTGCGTTCAAGCGAGGCCTGCACTTGGCGGGGAGCCTTGGAAACCTCTACCACATTCTGCAGATTCTCTTCAACCTTGCAGAGGCAGAACTCGCGCAGGCACAAGAGGCCGGTAGTGAGGGGGCCGTCGTCCAGTCGAGTCTTGCACTCTCAAGAATCCAGCAAATAGCTGTTGAACAGGACATTCCTGCGCTACTGATTCAGGCGAACCTGCTGAGGGCCGAGCTTGAGAAGTTCAGGGGGAACTTGCGTATAGCCCGTGACCACTTGACCGAGGCGCTCAGGCTGTGTGACAAATACCATGCGACAATGTTGCGGGCGAGGGTGACAGAACGCATTGAAGCCCTCGATACACAAGAACCGCGACACACTATCATTGGGAGATTTCGCACTTTCGTCAGACAGATGGTTGTGCCGTCAGTAAGACGAAGACGGATAATCTTCGAGATCTACGGTTGCATCATCATGATGCGCGACACGGGGCTTGAGGTCTTTGCAGACTACCTCGACCCTCGTCTGACCAGTGACCCCTCCCTCGTAGCAGGGCTCATCACCGCGGTTTCATCATTCACCCGAGAACTCAAGGAGGACACCAGCGGCTCCCTCCAGTCAATCATCCATCAGGACATAGCAGTGTTACTGGAGCACGGGAAGTTCACCACCTGCGCTCTCCTCGTGAGTAAAGACACTTCTGAGGCGAGGATGCTTCAACGAGTGTTCCTGAGTAGATTCGAGAGAGAATATGCCGACAGACTGCAGGCCTACATGAGCGGGATGGTGAATCCAATCGACGCCCGGAATCTCCTTGCAGAGGTCATGAATAGACGGCATTGACCGTAGTGTCGCCATGATGTTTCTGGGAAGCGGCGGGGATTTCCCATTTTCGGTAATGGAGCCCGAATCAACTTCGGTTGTTCCACTGTGAGGGCCGGTTTCCATTACTGGCGCGTCTCGCTTGAAATGCGAAGACTTTTACTATATCGTGCGGAGTAGGTTCCAGAGGAATAGCGGTTGGTCTATATGAGGTGGCGTTCGTGAGCACCACCTGGTTCATCGCAAAAGAGTATCTCAAGAGGCTGGACGTGAGCTTCGAGGAGCGGGGGAGGAAGACATTTAGTCTGTATCCTGTCGGTCAGACAAAGACCGAAGAGATCGAGGTCTTTCCGGGGGCGCACTGGATCACCCTGACAACAAGGCTGTTCGACACATCGGGCCTCCCGACCAAGAAGCGGAGAGAGGTCTACGAAAAGATCTTGCGCATAAATGCGTCATTGGCGGAGGTAAGCTTTGGCCTCGACAAGAAGAACTACCTGACATTGAGGAACGCAATTCCTGTCACGGGCATCTCCTACGATGCGTTCAGTGCAACGTACGAGGCCCATCTCAACGGAATCAAACTCTTCCAAAAGAAGTTGCTTCCACAGATTCTGAAGTGAGAAAAACAGAGGGAGAAGAGGGACTAGCCCTCTTCTATGTCTTCATGCTATTTCCGACGCCGCGCGACAAGCACGATGACAACTACTGCCACCACCGCGACGCCGCCCACAAGTATGAGGGCTTCATCGCCGAGGCCGAAGCCTCCACCAGTAGGACCTGGTGCTGACGTGGTGGTAGTACTCGTGACGTAGCCCTGACCGACTATGTAGCTCTGAATGTCTGACTCGTAGTAGCCACTCGGAGTTGACACTCCGACCTTGAAATAGACCTGTGTACCATCGCTGAATGGTGGGATTGTGCCCACAGCGGTCATCGAGTCCTCCAAGGTCATTGATGTGGAGTCCCAGTTCTCCTGGTCAGTGCTGTAGTAGAGTGTCACACTGTCAATCTGCTCAGCAGAGAAGATTGTCACACGGACAGTGACATAGTCGGACGAGGTCGGCACGGCCGGCTCAATTGAGAACGTACCGAAGGTCACACCGCCGGGCATCTCAGACGTGCCACGACTGGACACGTAGCTGACGAAGACCGGATCTTGGTAGACATAGTAGCCGTCCCACTCTGGGAAGCCAATCGACACCATGTACATGCTGGTGCTGAAGCTCCATGCAGTGGCTGACATTCCGTTATCTGACTCATACGCCGTCCGGAATGTACCAAGAGGTGTCGTATAGCTGACCACATCGAAGGGTGCCGATGTGTTCTTGCCCCAGTCGTAAGTCACGCCGCCCATGATCATCTCCGCGAACCGCGCACCAGCGGTCTCGAGCTCGAAGGTGTCGGCACTGACCGTGCTCTCACTATCAGCGAACGAGCCGTTGGCCTTGAAGGCGAAGTCGCTCATCTGGACCTCGGAGAAGTAGTTGAGCGCAAGACTCCTATTCTCGAGGTTCTTCCTTCCGCCAATCAGGTCCACGTCCCAGTTGCCGACATAGTTGTCCACCTTGATGGTGACTGGGTTGTTGATGTCATCAGTGACATTGGCACGGAAGTGAACAAGGAACGACAGCTCATCGATCTGAATCTTCGTCGGTCGCTCATCAAAGGTCCGCAGGTCGGTGCCTGTCACGACTCCGTCGTACCAGTCCCAGTAACCATAGCTGGTGAATGGGAACACGGTACCATTCACATCGTAAAATGTGACGCCCCACGTGACCTCATCGGTGAGGTTCAGGCGAATGTCGTCACTGGCGTTGAAGTCACCGTAGGCCTCGCCCGGAGTAACAAAGCTGACACTACCCACACTGTCCGGTATCAGATAGTGCGTCAGCTCGCTTCCGCCAGGATTGCTTAGGTCGACATCCATGAGACCATTCTCGTTGTCGTCTTCCCAGATCATGAGGCCTGAGAACTCGTAGTGGAGGTTCACCTCGAGCCAGTGGTCAACATCACCCTCGACATAGGATGTGCCGTACCTCTGGTCCATTCCAAAACTCAACCAAGTCCACGTCTGGCCATCCTCATCGTACCAGTCCCAGCCATTGGCCTCAGCCTCTGCGAGAATGTCATCCCAAGTCACGTTCTTGGCTGTCCAAGCGATGTCCCAGTAGCCGGGACGGGGGTCTCCCTCGGGGGTGAAGAGCAACGACTTGATCTCTTGCATCTCGGTACTGTTCACGGGGGTGAAGTCAGCCGCGTGGAACCAATAGAATGTGTCATTCCACTCATAGTTCCAGTGGAACCAGTCCACGCCCATCCACGAGTCCAAGTTGATCTCATCACCGAACTGCGTACAGTTCGGGTCCCACATGAGGTGCATGTAGAGGTAGTTCCATGTGTGGTTCCATGTGTCAGTGCTGGTATACTCCTCCAACACGTAGTACTGGTCATCGGTGGTGTCGAAGTTGCCATCAAGGTCGAGAGCACCGTTGCTCGGGTCAACAGCCCAGTTGCTCATGCCCCACATTCCCCATTCGGGAATACCCACAATGAGCGAGTCGAAGTTATTGTAGACCGTGGCCTTGAGAGGCACCGGACCGTACTTGAAAGCATAGCCCCACACTGTGCGTCTTCGCAGGATTGGCTCACGGTATGCCGTGGCGTTGATCAGGGAGCCGCCATAGTTGAACTCGTAGATCTTCCTGGCACTGTAGATGTCCTGGATGTACAGGTCTTGCGAGTACGAGGCGTTGAGGACCCTCCAAGTCCATACGAGAAATCCCGCAATCGTGACGTTGTAGATCTTGCCGTCGACTGGGAACACGAATTTCTCGGTCCAGTCTGTAGCATCCGTGAATGTGTTCACCTGATAGACGCCGACGATCGGTAGCGGCTCGTACTCATCGATGTATATCTTGGTACCGTTGATTGCGACGTACCAGTAGACTGTCTTGTTCAGCTGCTCGTCGAAGGTGAACTCCACTCCTGTCTGCAGTGAGTAGAAGGTTTCGTTGCCGAGCTGGTACTCGTACACGTTGAGAATGTTCGTCTGATTGATCAGCCAAGTGGTACCGTTAAGCAGATGGATGGTGTATGCGTTGACGCTTGACTCAAAGTCGGGGAAACCTGACGCGTCGGAAACGTTGTATTTGACCACCATCGTCGGTGTGAACTGGAGGTTCGGATCGTACTCGCCGGCCTCGACTGTGAAGCCTACAGCATCCAGATCCCACACACTGGTGCCATTGACAACTGCATGCGAAACGTAGTATTCCATGACGCCGTAGACAACACCATTGATGACAACATACTTGCCTCCTTGGGTATCTTCCTCGACTGCGTAGGCGGAACCGTTGTATATCAGTGACTTCGTGGTTGGAACAACACCACCATCAGACACTATGTGGTTGAGGTCCCAGTCGCAGCAACCATTGGCTCCTGGATAGGGCATCTCGTGCTTGACGCCGTTGTGTTCGTAGTACCAGAAGGATTGAAACGTTCCCTCCACAAGCATGACCGGCTGGCCGTTGTAGACAGACTCGTAGTACCAGAGCGGATAGCTGACTATCTGCCACTGACCGTCAATGAAGGCCTTGTAGTACGAACTCACTGGGTCGTACACCAGCTTGTACAGATTGCCATCCGTGTCCATCATGTAGTAGCAATCGTCGCGACTCTCCCACCAGTAGTTGGTGATGTTGAGGATGTTCTGTTCACCGTACCTCACGAACTGGTACCACTGCCAGTCAGTCACTTTCACGCGGTCGTACAGCGTTATGTTCATCGCTCCGTCGTGCGTGTACGAGAAGTCCGTGCCCTGATGGATCTGACCGTAGATGTCGATCCAGTAGTAGTAGTACTGACCGTCGTAGTACCAGTTCTTCTCCCACGTCATGGAAGTGAGGAAAGAGTTGCCTGGCGCGATGGTCACATTGTATATCGGTACGACATCATCGTAGGTCACGTATACCTTGGTGCCGTTCTTCAGCTCATAGTACCAGTAGTCACGATCGGCCGTGTCGTCATGGTGACTGTAGAAGAACATCCACGTATCAGTGGTCCCGCTCATCGGATCATAGCTCTCAATCACCCTGACTGGCAATTTCTGTCCGTCAATGACTATGTACGGGTTCTCCTTTCCGAGCATATAGTCCGAGCCGAGCGTGCCATTCATGAACTTGTAGGCCAATGCGCTGTCATCGATGGAGTCAACGAACAGCTTGTGGCCGTTGTAGTACGCACTGTAGATATACTCATAGCCCCAAGCCTCAACTAAATGCTCGCCCCACGGGCTGGCCGTGTCCTCGTACCAAGTGTTGTTCATGAAAGAGAATGACCACCAGTACACCGTGTCTCGGACGTTCGCGCTCATGTTGACCAGGAACGACACGTACAGGTCCTTGCCAACGACCTGTTTCGCGAAGTTCGAAACCACGGCAAAGTCGGACGGTATTGCTGTATCGGCGCCTATTGATTCCACGGATTCTTGCTGCCATTCGCCCGTCCTTTGATTGAAGTACCAGTAGCTCCAGTACCAGCCTTCCACCTGCTGGTAGACCCAGTCAGAGTAGTTGCCGTACACCCACACCCACTCGTTGCTTGACGTGTTGTACTCGTAGTGCCATCCGGTGATATTGGTGTAGACGTAGTCCCAATGCAATCCATACGTGTAGTTCTGCTTTGTTGTGTAGTTGAATCCCTCAAGAGTAGGTGTTCCGTCCATTCCAAACGTGATTCGATAGGTGATCTGGTACGAGATGGACTCGTTCTCAGACCAATACTCATCGTAGGCGTTGAGCTCAAGGCGTACTGCATCGATGTCATCGGCAATCTCACCGCCGCCCTGGAGCATTCCCTTGACCATGAAGTTGGTGCCCTTGTCAACCTGGAACAGCCAGCCTCGCGGCTCGCTGCCGTCTGCGTTCAGCAGACGAGCGACGACAACAGGCGAGTCGATGGCAATCTTCCGGGCCAAGTCGAACTCCACTTGAGTCTGCAGTGGATAGTCGCCCCAGACTGCCGGCTCATACCATGTGTCCTCTGGGCCTTGAATATCAACAAAGAACTCCAGCTGAGTGTACTCATCTGTCTTCGGCATGTCGTCCGTGAAGTGGCCCACAAACTCCACAACGTAGAACGAACCGTCGACTCCCGCTGAGCAGAGAGAAGTGTTCAGCTCATACATGACTGGGAAGTCGCCGCTTGTGTCGTATATCGTGGTAGGAACGTTACTATCGAAATTGGGCACGTAGTGGTCGTACGGGTAGATGTAGTAGCGGAAACCAACTCCCGCAAACCAGCTGTCCGATGTCCGGTTGTACGTGATAAAGAGTGAGGCGTATGCGCCCACCGTCTCCAGCCGAACAACTGGTTCGCTCTGCTGGGTTGTCTCGTTCCACTCCCAAGAGAGATAGTAAGCATCAATCTCCTTCCAAGTGTTCAGGTTCACCCAGCAGCGCTCCATATGTGGTCCGTAGGTCCAGACCCTCGTTGTGATCCGTGCACTGGCGTTCCAGACATACGTTCCTGTGGCCTCATCGTACTGCCACCCACCATATTTCACCACGGTCTTGTAGTAAGGTCCAGTGACGTTAACGTCCATCTCTACGTACTGCGGTAGGTCCATCCAGAGTTGGACGACGTCGGGCCGAGGACCAGTGACATTGACTCTCATCTTGAAGTCGGTGTCTCTGCTCACCGCGTAGAGCGCCTCATTGTTGAGATCCAGCTTCTGAAGCGTGTAAGCACCGCCCGTCATCATTCCCCACGCTAGCGCCGGCTCAAGGCCAATAGCCAGCGGCGGAATATCGGGCTGACCAGCACTCGTGATGTACTGACCGAAGCTGTCATCAATCACTATGTCCAGTGAGTACAGTCCAATCGGCGTGGTGCTATTGAATCTCGCAGCAAACTCGACGTACATTGCAGTCGCATCCGAGTGGTTGGAACATGCCGCCTGTTCAATCTCAACAAAAGAGGGCTGGGGCATGCTTGGGCCCGTATCAGAGCCGTTCCACACACTGGAGTACGCGCTCCACATCGGCGGATAGTACATGTCGAAACGGAGCTCAAAGTTGGCGCTGAAGTTAGCTCTGTTTGTGGACAACCAACCGTTGACCCTGACCGCACCAATGGTCTGATTCTCAGGTATCAGGTCGTTTGGTATGACCACTGACAGCGTTACTATCTCACCGATATCCACAAATCCGTCAGGTCCGACCTCGGACCCGTTCTCGTGGTATATCCTCAAGTGGGGCTTTGGCCCGTATAGCCAGTTACGCCCCGTCCAGCTCCATTGATCGGTCGTTGAGTTGCTGTCCTTTGTCCACCACACGAATGTTCCGTTGTCCGGTCCGGGCTCACGCCCGGATTCTTGGCCCGGCGTCAACGGCGTTGCCATGAAGTGGGTGTTGTTGCTGCGAGGCACTGCAACAAGAGTGCCCGAATACATCATTGAAACGAGGAAGACAGTAACTGCAACCACCGAAACAATCATCCTTCTTGTTCCCGGTCGTCGCATATTATCATCACTTCCGAGTGACAGTTGGTCCGACTGCATGCTGACTGAAGGTGTACTTTAACGGTGGCCCAAAGCGGCATGCAGACACAGA
>Ga0164318_10003563_pt1 | contig 14758 bp, 18 predicted proteins | sample GuaBasSedimGuay9_FD_113734 | JGI IMG/M metagenome (GOLD analysis project Ga0164318, IMG submission 113734) | Subseafloor sediment microbial communities from Guaymas Basin, Gulf of California, Mexico - Guay9, Core 4571-4, 0-3 cm | ecosystem: Environmental > Aquatic > Marine > Hydrothermal vents...
CATATCAGCTAACATCCACTGAATCCCCTGAAAAGAAGAAATCTTCTGGCCAAACTGAACCCTTTGATGGGCATACTCTACAGCTAACTCTAACGACCCTTGAGCAATCCCTACAGCCTGGGCTGCCACCCCTGGACGAGACTGGTCAAAAGTCTTCATAGTAGCAATAAAACCTATACCTTCTTTACCACCCAAGAGTCTTTCTTTAGGAATTTTACAATCCTGAAAGACGAGTTCTCGGGTTGAAGAAGCTCTTATGCCCATTTTCTCTTCTTTCTTGCCAAAGGAAAAACCAGAATCACCTTTCTCCACTATGAACGCCGAAATCCCTCGAGGACCTTTAGATTTATCAGTTAAGGCAATAACTGTATAAATATCCGCATCTCCTCCGTTAGTAATAAAGTGCTTAAGGCCATTAAGTACATAGAAATCACCTTCTTTTACTGCTTTAGTAGTAACTGCTCCGGCGTCGGAACCAGCTTCAGGCTCAGTTAAGGCAAAAGCTGAAAGTTTTTCTCCCGAAGCTATAGGAGGTAAATACTTTTTCTTCTGTTCTTCTGTCCCAAATAAAAGTATAGGAAACATTCCTAAAAAAGAAGCAGCGTAAGAAGCAGCCACTCCTCCATCAACACGGGATATCTCCTCAGTAGCAATACACAAGTCTAATAAACCTCCTCCCATACCTCCATATTCTTCAGGAATACAAAGAGCAAATAAATCCGATTGGGCCAAAGCCTTTATTGCTTCTTGGGGAAACTTCTCTTCTTCATCCCATTGCTTACTAAAAGGCTTAATCTTTTCTTCAGCTACTTTACGGGCTAATTCTTTAATCATTAATTGCTCTTCAGTTAATCCATAATCTAACATCTCTCCTCCTGGTTTATAACTTCTTGATTAAGGCTATTTCTTTACAATCAGGAAACTCCGGACAATTAAGACAATCTGACCAAATCTTATGAGGAAGTTTTTCTTTATCTATTTCTTTGAAGCCTAACCTTTTAAAAAACTCAGGTTCATAAGTTAAAACAAAAACTTTCTTAAGTCCCAAAGACTTAGCTTCTTCTAAAGCTTTCTTAACTAAACCGCTACCTATCCCCTTACCCTGGTATTTTTCCTTAACTGCTAACGACTTTATCTCAGCTAATTCTTGCCATCCTACAATAGTCAAAGCACAACACCCTACAACTTCTCTTCCTTTCTGGCAAACCCAAAAGTCTCTTATCCTCTCGTAAATATAATTCAAAGAACGGGGAAGCATAAGCCTCTTTTTAGCAAAAAGGCCTATAAGCCTATAAATCTGAGAAGCTTCAGAAATAGCAGCCTTCTTAAACATTAGAGCTTATTATATAAATTTATCCTGTTTTAGGCAAGTATTTATTGGAGAAAATAAACACGAAAATTTTAAGCTAACAGCTCTCCAAAAGTATTTCTTTCAAAAAAGGCAAAGGCTTTTAAAAAAATTTTTAGGTCAAAAACTTTCTTACCTCAATCTTCAATTTTTTATTCTAACCTTAATCATCAATTGGTGTAACTCCTTTAAAAATACTATAAAAATCAGGTGAAAGCCTCTCCTTGTTTAGGGTGGTAACCATTTATAAACTCAGAAACCTCCAATACTTTTTTTCCTTCCGGCTGAAGTCTAAGAGGGAGGAGTAAATCTTGAGAAGTACTAATCTTTAGGGTATGTTTAAAAACCTGAACAATCTCACCGGGCAGGCTCTCTTTAACCTCAGACTTTTCAACCTCAGCAGAATAGAATTTTATTCTCTTGCCCCTAAAAAAAGAAAAAGCACAAGGCTTAGGAACTAAAGCTTTTATTAAGTTTCTAATTTTAAGAGCTGGCTGCTGCCAGTTGATTTTACTCAAAGTTTTATCTATCTTGGGAGCAAAACTTATACCTTGAGAAGGCTGAACCTCCAGAGAAAAATCCCCCTTCTCTAAAAGAGGTAAAGTTTTAACCAGAAGCCTCTTGCTCAAAGAATAAACTTTTTCTGAAAGAGTTAGGAAATCATCGTCTTCGTCTATAGATATTTTCTCTTGAACAATTATCTCTCCCTCATCTACTCCTTTAGAAAGCTTAAATAGAGTTACGCCGGTTTCCTTTTCTCCGTTAATCAAGACCCAATTTATAGGAGCAGGCCCTCTATACCTAGGGAGCAAAGAAGGATGCACTCCTAAAGGTAAAATCTTGGGTATCTTTAATAACTGAGGAGGTAAAATCCTGCCATAAGAAACTACAATAAATAAGTCGGGCTTTCTCTCCTCTATTAAAGAAATGAATTCTTTATCAAGTTTGTGAGGAGTTAAAACTTCCAACCCAGTTGTTTGAGAAAATCTTTTAACCGGGGAAGGTAAAAGCTTTAAACCTCTTCCCTGAGGAGTATCCGGAGAAGTTACTACCAAACAAGGGATATAACTTTTAGCTAAAAGCTCTTTTAAAACTTCTAAAGAATAATCAGTACTTCCAAAGAATACTATTTTCATCTCTCTATTATTATAGATAATTTTGCTGTAGATTTCTTAAATTTTTGTAAAGCCAACCTTAATACCTTATTTATTATAGTAAATTGAGAAGCTTTTACAACCAAAGAATAGACAGTTTTTTTCGCTGATAATTTTTCTTTTAAAGGTCCATAAATTTCTACTTTTTTCTTTATCTTTAAAGCTTGCTCTTCTAAAAAATTTTTTAATGTTTCGGTTCTTTTTAAAAGAGGCTTTTCTTTTTTAGCTCTCAAAGTAAGTTTAGCTAAACAAACATAAGGAGGTAATTTCCAGGTTTTTCTTTCTTTAAGCTCTCTCTCATAGAACCAGCCCCACTCTTTCTTAAGAGCTAAAAAAACATAGTAAGAAGGGTGAAAAGTAAATATAATCAATTCCTCTTTAGCTATACTCTTAAGACGCTGGAGTAAATAATATAACTCCAGAGAAGAATTAAAATCTCCCCAGGAAAGCAAAGAATCTATCCCGGCTAAAATAACAACTTCTGCTGAAGGTAATTCTTTAAGAAAGACGAGTTTTTGAGTAGAGATAAGAATATCCCAATCCTGAGAAAAAGATAGGCGATTAGTGAATTTAAAAATCTTTTTAGCGGGGAAAAACCTTTTAAGAGTAAGTTCTACTCTTTCAATGCCTGTGCCTATCTTTCTAATATACCTTTCAGAACATTTGTGGATTTTCTCTCCTTTATCCTTATATCCACAATACCTGCAAAAATAGTTTTTTTCCAAAGAAAAAGATAGAAAATTACCGCATTGGGGACACTTAATTATCTCTTTGCAGAAATTACAGCGCAATATATTACTAAACCCTTTCCTATTCCAAAAGACAACCACTCTTCTGCCTTTCTCTAAATCGCTTCTGATTATCTCTAAACTCAATTCGGAAAATAAAGGGGTTCTTTTAAACTTATAACCGGCGAGGTCAAATATTTTTGTTCGAGATTGGCTTTCTTTAAACTTATCTACAAAGATAAGTTTCTTCTTCTCTAACAACCTGTATAATTTCAAAGAAGGATAATCCGAATGTAAGATTAAATTGCTCTTTTCCACCTTTGCCCTTAAGAAAGCCAGGTCTCTCAAATGGTAAAAAGGCTTCTCAGGCTGAAAGTAGCCAAAGAAGTTTTCTTTCTCTACGATTATTGCTCCTAAATTCTCAAAAGGTGAAAATATTGCAAATCTTGTACCAATAGAGACATCAGCCTGCTGGTTCCTTATCTTCAGCCACTCTTTAAGCTGAGAAGATGGCTTATCTGAGCCAAAAAGAAGAGCTATCTTAATTCCTTTAAGCTCCTTCTCCAAAAAATCTTTTATAAAAAAAGCATCCTCTTTCTGGGGAACGCAGATTATAACCTTTCTTTTTTCTCCTATTTGAGATTGAATTATCTCCTTATAATAAAAAAAACGGGTATTGGCGGTAAGATTTTCTCTTAGATAAATAAATTTGTTATCCCGATATTCCTTCTGAGGAGTTGCCTTTTCAGGTTCAATATTTAAAAACTTCTTTCTGCGCAAAGACTCGGGAAGCATCATTTCTAATATTTCTCCTTGACTGTAGAGATAAATTTGGGATACTTTCTGAGAAAATTTTAAAAGATTGGGAGTAAAAGCAGGCAGATTATCTAAGACTCTTAAAACTGGCTTAAGTTTTCTTTGAGAGGAACTCTTTTTTATTTTTACTACAAAACCTACTCTCTTCTTTCCTGAAAAATCTACTAAAACCCGCATCCCTTTCTTAAGAGGACTCCCCTTTCTAAATTCGTAATCAAAACTTTTATTTATCTCCAAACCTACTAAGACTTCAGCTATCATTTTTTAATAATTTTAAGGCTAATTTTTTAACCTTTAGGGCAGAATCTCCTAATTCTACTTTTTTAAAATTTTCTCTTATCTTTAATAAAATATCTCTGTCTTTAATAAGATTATCTATTAAGGCTAGGAGTTCTTCTGTATTTTTAGGATAAAATCCCAGCTTATTCTTTAAAATATAGTTAAGGTTGTCTAATTCCTGACCAGGGAAATAATGCATAAATAAAAGGGACTTCTTCTTAATTATGGCTTCAGTTACCGAAATTCCTCCGGGCTTAGTAATTATAATATCGGAGAGTTCAACTAACTCCCAAATTTCTTCTTTGTATTCAAAACTTAGAAGATAAAGAGGTTCTTTTAAACTATTTAAAAAATTTTTAACCTTTTTGTTCCTCCCATAAATTACGAATATCCCGCATTTTTTATAGAATTTCTTTATTATCTCCACAAAAGGGCCTAATCCAAAAGCACTGGAAAACAGAAGAATAGAAAAAAGCTTAGATGGCTTTCTATATTTTTCCTCTAAGGATTTTAAATCTTGCTGTTTGAAAAAACCTCTTCTTAAAGGGATGCCATAAATCTTTATTCTCTCCTCAGGAAAAGACAATTTTTTAGAGATAAGATTTAATTGTTCCTGAGAAGATACTATGTAATAATCAGTAAACTTATTTAGCCATAAAGGATGAACACCATAATCAGTAATAACTGTAATAAGTTTAGCCCTAATTCTCTTTTGGGATTTAAGATAAGCGATAATCTGACTAACAAAAAAGTGAGTGCTTATTAGAACTGACGGCTCTTTCTCTATAACTTCCTTTACAAAATTTCTAAAAACAAAGAGGTGAAAATAAAGAAGGTAAGTTTTAAACGGTTCTAAAAAATAAAGTCTGTAAATTAAATGCCATAACAGGGGTAATTTTTCTACTAAAAACCTATAACCTTCTTCATAAAAAATTTTTAAAAAAGAAAAATCAAGGAGATTGAATATATAAGGACTATCCTTATCAAAGACTTCAGCTAAAGAAAGCCCTGCCTTTTTATGGCCCAAACCGCAACTTACATAGCCTATCCATATCTTAGCCATTGCTACTTTCTCAAAACCCAAGCCATCTTAAAAGAGAAATTTCCAATCTCTTAAGGCGCTTTTTGGGTTAAAATAAAGTTTACAGCTTCTTCTAAATTAGAGAATATATAATCAGGCTGAGTATCCCAGGTAGGTTTATTCTCTAAGTTTTCTTTCCCGGAAAGAACTAGGATATTTCTTACTCCTACAGCCTGCGCACACTTAATATCTCTCAGGCTATCTCCAATGAAGAACAAAAGATGATTATTGACTTCTCTCTCGGGTATCTCTAATTTTTTAAGGACCTCTCTGACTAAACCTGGAGAAGGTTTACGAAAAGGGCAGTTGTCTTCCTCTCGATGCACACAGTAATAAACCCCATCTATTAGAGGAGAGTTATCTTCTATAAGATTTAGCATATAGGAAGTCAAATCCAAAAGTTGTTCAGAGGTTATTAAGCCTTTAGATACGCAAGCTTGATTAGAAATTATGTAAAGCAAAAACCCTGCTTGTTTGAGTTTCCTTAAAGCGTCCTTGACAAAAGGGAAAATCTTTAATTCTTCCTTCTTTAAAACGTATTCTCTGTCTCCGGGATAGATATTAATTACCCCATCCCTGTCTAAAAAAACTATTTTCTTAAGCATAATTAAATTTTTAAAGGAGGGTTTAACTCTTCAAAATAGGTGTAAAGAAAAGAAACTGCTTCCTGAAGGGTCTTAAAAATATAGGTCTTAGTAAAGGAAGCCTGTAGTCCTAAAGAATCTTTAAAAAGCTCTTCTATTTGATGGAGTTTATCTTCCTGCCAGCTTTCTACAGCTCCTGTGGTTTCTAATAACTTTCTAAAGGCTTTAGAATACTTATCTTTTAACTCCTGGGGCTCTTCTACACTTACGATATAACCATTCTCAGCCTTTTTGATGATAGCTTGTTTCTCCCTCATTTTTAAATACTATCTTTTGATATCCAAAATCTAAGCCTAACCTAAAAAAGCCTTCTGTCACTTTAAAACAATAAACTACTTTTCCTTGTTTAGAAAGATAGAGATTGAAAAAAGAAATATCAGCATCAATCTCCACAGAGGCTCCTGACTCTAAACCTACCCCCGAAAGAAAACCCACTCCTCCAGAAGAAATATCTCTTATTAAGATAGGTATAGTTACAACCCTCATTTCTTAAAAAACCAAAAGACTCAACTTTAAACCTGGGATAAGACCTTCTGCTTCTACTTAAAAGAAGGTTTTCCTCCATAAATATTATTTTACCACATTTTCTATAATTATAAAGTCTCCCGGAGAAGTTTTTGCTAAATTGTTGTTCTCGGAAGAAAACTCCACAGTAACAGAGGAATTTCTGCAAAATACCATCCGCCAGGGCTTAATCTTTCTGGCTATCCTCAAAACTTTACCTTCTTTATCTAAAAAGAGAATATCTAAAGCAAATCTCATAAAAAAAGTATGGATTGAAGGTGCCCGAAAAAATATTAAAGCTTCCTCCTTAGATAAGCTCTTTCTGAACATAAGGCCCAAAAATCTCTTAAAGAAGTTATCAGCTATCTTAGCCTGAGAAGCTAAAACACTATCTTTTGTCTTATTTATTATTCTGTAAACCACTTAATTTATCTCTTATTCCCGGAGGGACAGCTCTGGGTTTAAATTTTTCATTTACACAAACTAATAAAGCTTTAGACTCAACTAAAATACTATCTTTATCCTTTACATATTGAGAAAATAAAATAGAGACATTCTTCACCTTTTCTGCTTCAGTAACAACCTCTATCTCTTGGCCGTAGAAAGCCGGATATTTATAATCAACCTCAATTCTCCTCACTACAAAAAGTATACCTTCCTCAGCAAGCTCCTTAATATCAACTCCTTTAACAAGAAAAAATTCAGTTCTTGCTTCTTCAAAGTATTTAAGATAATTAGCATAATAGACTACCCCTGCTTTATCAGTATCGTGATAATAAATTTTTTTAAAAAGAGAATGCATAAAATATTATACTCTTAGATATTTCCGAGAAAGGCTGATAACCAAAAGAGGAATTACAAATACTCCACAAAAAGCTTCAAATACAGCCACACACTTGGTAAATCCCAAAGGGACAATATCTCCAAATCCTACGGTAGTAAAAGTAATAATACTAAAATATAGAGCCTGAAAAAAACTGGGACTAAAAGGCTCAGCGGTATTAAGCAGGCCAAAAGTATATAAAAAGGCTGATAAAAAAATTATTCCCAAAGCAAAGAAAAATGTCCTTAAAGGGCGCTCACCATGCCCCCAGAGAATAAATGAAAAACTAAGAACCACCCAGAGAAAGAGATTCCTTACAAAACTCCTAAAACCTTCTTTCTCTTTACTCTCTCTTGGAGATTGAAGCTTTTTACTAAAACTCAGTTTATAAGTTAAAAACTTCCGATAAGCTTCTTTAAATTTATAAAAACACTCAGAAAAATCAAGAAACTCTCTATCTCTTTCATAATTTATAGCTGAATATCTGTAAAGGAGTGAGACGTATTCGTAATCTCCGGCCTTCTCTGCTTCTTTGGCTGCTTCCTGATAAGATAAAGCTGAATTATAAAAAGTCTTCTCTCCAGAAAGTTTACTCCAACAGCCTCCTGCTGAAGCAAAACAGAGAACGGATTGTTTATGAACACCTTCTGCCTTATATAAGTAACCTGCTTTCTTAAATAATCTAAATGCTTCCTCAAATTTTCCTTGAGAAAGGAAATTGTGAGCCTCTCTCTCTAAAATTCTGGCTTCTTCCATCTTTAATTTAAAAAGCCCCTCCTTTTTAAGGAGGGGCTTTTCTCATCCCGGGTAAACTAAACTACAATTCGTTATAATAATTTCCCTCTATAAGAGCATCCCAAGGATACTTCTCCTCCAAAGGATAGCCATACCCTTCAGGAGAATTAGGAAGAAGAACTGTTCCTAAGTCAAATGCACCGCTGATAATCCTGGCTGCAGGAAAAAGTATAGAATTAGCTAATCCTATCCAGGGTTTGCCTTCTTTTATCCCTTTAATAAATTGACCAGGCATATCTAAAATTCCTAAACCAGTGTTGTATAACCCTCTTATAGCTTTTTCTCCTATGGGAGATAGGCCGTCTTCTCCTAAAGAATATTGTTCTCCCTCCTCCCAAACGTATTGACTGTCTAAAGGCACGCCTACTCCTCTATTATCCTTAGGATTAGGGAGAAAGAAAGTAGAAAGCTGAATTGCTCCACTGGCAGTTCTTCCTAACCCATGGATAATGCCTCTGAATATACCAAAGAAGCCACCCAGAATCCTTAATGTGGGTTCACCTTCCCGTAAGCCTCCCTTAGCTCCCTTGTAAACTTGAAAAGGAAGTTCCAGCCAGCCAGTAAGAAGATTAGTAATACCTTGTTTTGCCTTTTCTACTGAACATTCAAAATAGTTGGGAGCAGCCTGAGGATAACCTAAAGAGACCAAGCTTATTAAAAAAATCGCCAGGGTAAATACTCTTACTGCCTTCATAGTTCTGCCCTCCTTTCTTTTTAAATTTTCCATCTTCATTTTAACAGAAAAAAGGAAGTTGTCAACAAATGGAAAAAATTAAAGTAAATAATGGCAGGATAACTTATTGTGGTGGCGGGAAGCGGATTTGAACCGCTGACTCAACGGGTATGAGCCGTTTGCTCTGCCAGACTGAGCTATCCCGCCAAAACTATTTTTTTTATAACTTATCTCCACAGATTACCGAAGACAAAAACAAAGTTCTGACACCCCTTTAGTCTCTTTATAAATTCTTAACTCCTCTTTCTTAAACTAAGAACTGTTCAAAACTAAAATAACCGATAATAATTCTGAAAAATCTCTTCAAAAATAATTTCTATGCCACTTCAATGGGAGAGCCAGGCTTTACTTTTTTTTAAATCTTCTAACCCCTTTAAAACTCTGCCTACAATTACTACCTTCTCCAGCAGGAACAGGTTTATCTTCTCTATTTAAAGGAGTTCTCCCAAAAAATACACACAAACACTTACCTTCAGGCCAACAGGCTAAATCTCCTGCCTTAACATCTAAGGTAGCTGACTCAAAAGAAGCAGTTATTCCAGTATCAAAATAAATCTCTTCTCCCCAAAGATTAACTGAGGAAGTAAGAGGTAAATTTTCTAATATCTTTTTACTGGTAGGGTTATCAAAAAACTCTACTTCTAATTTAATCTCTTCTCTATTTTTTATTATAATATTTCTTGTCATTTTTCTCAGAAAATTCTACACTGGCCCTGATAAACTCCCGGAACAAAGGGTGAGGCTTCTCGGGTTTAGACTTAAACTCAGGATGAAACTGGCAGGCTACAAACCAGGGGTGGCTTTTTAACTCAATTATCTCTGCTAAGTTTTTCTGAGGATTAATCCCTGAAAACAATAACCCTTTCTCTTCCATAACCTTACGATAGTGATTATTAAACTCGTATCTATGTCTGTGTCTTTCAAAAACTCTTTCCTTCTTATAAGCCTTGTAGGCTAAACTACCCTTTTTTATCCGGCATTCATAAGCTCCTAAGCGCATAGTTGCTCCTTTATGAATTACTTTTTTCTGCTCTTCCAGTAAACTTATTACTGGATATTTGGTATTTTTATCAAACTCCGTAGAATTAGCTTTTTTAAAACCACAGACACCCCGGGCAAATTCAATTACCGCAGTCTGCATACCCAAACATATCCCTAAAAAAGGAATTTTATTCTCCCGAGAAAACTTTATAGCTTTAATCTTTCCTTCTATACCTCGCTGGCCAAACCCTCCCGGCACCAATATCCCGTCTACCCCTTCTAAATATTTTTCTGCTCCCTGCTTTTCAATATCTTCAGAATCTACCTTACGAGTAACAAGTTTTACATTATTAGCAATTGCTCCGTGAATTAAGGCTTCATATATAGACTTATAAGCATCCTGTAAAGTTATATACTTTCCTACTACTGCTATCTCTACTTTGCCTTGAGGCTTTTTAAGTCTTTTCAACACTAACTTTTCCCACGTACCCAACCCTCTATCTTCACCTCTCAAATTAAGAAGTCTTACTATTAACCTATCTAACCCCTCTCTTTTAAACATAACTGGTATCTCATAAATATACTTTACATCCATAGCAGGGATAACTGCTTCTCTATCTACATTACAAAAGAGAGCAATCTTATCCCGGGCTTCTTTACTCAGAGCTTTTTCGGTCCTACAGATAATAATGTCGGGGCTTATTCCTATCTCTCTTAATTTACTTACACTATGCTGGGTAGGCTTTGTTTTAATCTCTCCTGCAGATTTTATAAAGGGAACCAATGTTACATGGATATTTATAGCATAGTGAGAACCTAACTCTAATCTCAACTGCCTTATTGCCTCCAAAAAAGGCAAACTCTCTATATCACCAACAGTGCCTCCTATCTCCACAATAACTACATCTACTCTTCTTAGATAAGCTACCTTTTTAATACTTTCTTTTATCTCGCCGGTTATGTGGGGAATAATCTGGACGGTCTTTCCTAAATAATCTCCCTTTCTCTCTTTATTTATTACTGAATAGTAAATCTTTCCTGTAGTTATATTATTGTCTTTAGTTAAAAAGGCATTGGTAAATCTTTCGTAATGGCCTAAATCTAAATCGGTTTCAGCTCCATCGTCAGTAACATAAACTTCACCGTGCTGATAGGGGTTCATAGTTCCGGGGTCAACATTAATGTAAGGGTCACACTTTATTAAACTTACTTTAAGCCCCCTGGCCTCTAGGAGCTTACCAATTGAAGCTGAAGCTATACCTTTACCTAAACTGGAAACAACTCCGCCGGTTATGAATATGTACTTAGCCATTTATAAATTCTCCAGTAAGTTCTTAGAAAATCTTTTAGGGATAGGTGTAGGATAATTACCAGTAAAACAGGCAGTACAAAAATTCTCAGCAGGCAAAAGCATAGCCTTAAGCATACCCTCTAAACTGAGATAGTTAAGGCTATCTAAACCTATAAAATCCCTTATCCATTCTATAGAATGAGAAGAAGCAATCAACTCTTTTTTTGTAGGAAAGTCTATGCCGTAATAACAGGGCCACCTCAAAGGAGGACAACTCACTCGCATATGGATCTCTTTTGCTCCAGCTTCTCTTAAAGTCTTCACCCTAATTTTACTGGTAGTACCTCTAACTATAGAATCCTCAACTATAACTACTCTCTTATCTTTTAAGACTCTCTTTATAGGATTGAGTTTAACTTTTACCCGGAAGTCTCTTACCATCTGAGAAGGCTGAATAAAAGTTCTTCCTACATAGTGATTGCGAATCATCCCTACCTCTAAAGGAATACCTGACTCCTCAGCAAATCCCATAGCTGCGTAATTTCCCGAATCAGGGATAGACATAACTATATCTACCGATGAAGGAAATTCTCGGGCTAACTGCCGGCCTAAGGACTTTCTGGTTAAGTAAACATTTGCTCCGAAGATATCACTATCAGGTCGGGCAAAATAGATAAATTCAAAAATACAAAAAGAATATCTATCCTTCTTAGGAAGTTTAATACTTTTTAAGCCATCTTTACTGATAAAGAGAATCTCTCCGGGTTCAATATCCCTGATGTAAGAAGCGCCGATTAAATCCAGAGCGCAGGTTTCCGAAGCCAAAATATAAGAAGAATCTAACTTACCCAGACAAAGGGGCCTGAACCCATAAGGGTCCCTTGCTCCAATAAGCTCACCGTCTATAAGCAGGACTAAAGAATAAGCTCCTTCTAACTTAGAAAGAGCCTCTACTATTGCTGATTGAGAATCTAAGCCTGAGTGGGCTAAGAGATGAGCGATAATCTCGGAATCCATAGTAGTCTGGAAGATTGAACCTTTCTCTTCCAAATCCTTTCTTAAAGAAAAGGTATTAGTTAAATTTCCGTTATGGGCTATTAAGAGGTGTCTTCCCCGGTGGCGGGCTAAAAAAGGCTGGATATTCTTAGCTGAACTTACCCCAGTAGTAGAATAACGATTATGGCCTAAGGAAATTTCTCCCCGTAAAGACTTTATTACTTTGGTATCAAAGACATCGCTCACTAAGCCCATCCCTTTATGAAGCCTTATCTTTTTACCATCAAAAGAAGCAATACCTGCACTTTCTTCTCCCCGATGCTGAAGAGCGTATAAACCTAAATATACCAGAGAACTAGCCTGCTTATGCCCGAATACTCCAAAAACACCACACATAATAAAAACTTAAAAAACTCTTTTTACACTAAACCTTATTCTATAATTCTTTATTCCTCTGTCAAGAAAAACTCTAAAAATTTAGATTTAAACTGAAGGGTAAATTATTGAACTTAGTATTTCGATAACTTTCTTCTTCACGGTACCTTTTGGACAAAATTTTTATCCCGTAGTGGGACGCAGTCTCTACTATCGGGGCGAACCTATTTTGAACAAAATCCTGATGCTGATATTTAATTGTTGTCCTGCATTTCTGACCTGCCTTTTATCTTGGCCGCGCCTTCGGCGCAGAGAGAGCGGGCGAATTTTTATTTTATAATATCAAATCATTCCAATTTCTTTTCTTTAATTCCTTCTTTAACCGTTCAACTTCAGCTTTTAATTTTTCTATTTCAGATTGTAAATTTTTATCTGCCATAATTACTTTTTAAATAAATCTAAATACTTCCATAAAACAAAAAGACGATTACGAGAATGGCCGGTTATTTCTTTAACGAGTCCTGCTTTTAAAAATTTACCGAGAAGAGAGTTAGCGGTATTAAAAGCAACATCAAGTTCCGTCTTGATAGTTTTCACGTCTACAATGGGTTTAGAAAACATAAAAAGTAAAGCCCGATGACCAAGCTTTGCCTGGCGCCCAAACTTCATAATCTCTCTTTCGTATAATTGACGGAGCTTAATAATCTCTTCAAAAATATCTATCCCTTCTTTAGAAATAGTGATAACTCCTGTAAGAAAAATCTTAACCAGTGCTCAATGTTATTGCTTGTTCGGACTAAATTAAGAGAATCATAATAAGATGCTCTGTGTCTTTCAAAAAAACTTGAGAGATAGAGAGAAGGCTTTTTTAAAAATCCATAATCAATGAGTTGTAAAGTTATAAGAAGACGGTCAATTCTTCCGTTACCATCTAAAAAGGGATGAATAGTTTCAAACTGGTAGCGCGTCAAGGCAACTTTAATAAGAGTAGGAATATTTAACTCTTTATTATGCCAAAATTCCTCCAAATCTTTCAAAAGCTCGGGGATTTCTGTATGATGCGGTGGAATAAAAATAGCATCCTGTAAACTCGAGCCTCCTATCCAATTCTGGCTTTTTCTTATTTCTCCCGGTTGTCTTTCCTTCCCTCTTGCTCCGGAAAGCAAAATTCTATAAGCGTTCTTTATCAGCCTCATACAAAGAGGAAGCTTCTTAAGTTCTGATACTGCGTAATTAATTGCTTTGATATAATTCTGCACCTCTCTCCAATCATCTCTTTTTTTCAGGAATTATTTCTTCTCTAGGAAGAATCGCCTCTTCTAGGCCGGTCTTTGTGCCTTCGATTCTGCTGGAAAGCGTTGCTTCCTTAACTACATGCATTTTTATAAAAAAATCAACATCCGGAACTAAAAGAGAGTAAGCGTTAAATTCTCCCAGGAGACGGCCTGCTTCTTCTAATAAGAGACTAATTTTTTATCTTCCCACTCAAAAGGTTTATTAATAGGTTCCGGGCTAAAATACTGATATTCATAATCCTTACCACGAAAACATGTTTTATAAATACCTGCCTCAAACTTTTGCATATTTACTATCGCCGTTAAATTGAAATAAATATCCCCTCTATTTCAAGTTATTGTATAAACTTGAAATAAGTCAACTTTATATTTCAAATTTGTTTCAATAAGCCTTTTTCTTTGATTTCAAAAATCCCTATAATCGTGGCTTTTGCTAAACCTGGCCTCGCAACGAAGCAAGCTTGGTGCGAGATAAACTCCGCAAAGATGAGGTAAAAATCTTCAAAAATACAGAAATTGAATATTGGCGGAGGGCGAGGGACTCGAACCCCCATGGGCAAAAGCCCGGCGGTTTTTCCGCCTGAGGCGGATCCACTTTTGGTGGACAAGACCATAGCCTTACCAATTAGGTCTAGCCCTCCAAGATTGCTTTCTTAATCTGCCTTCTTCCCTGAGTAGTCTTAAGAATATTCTCAAATCTCCTTGCCTGAATATAGGAATCAAAGCGTTTACTATAAATTATTTAATGTTACTTAATCCCCATTTATTAAACTCAATATTTTGACAATTTTCTTTTTTACGGAGGGCGAGGGACTCGAACCCCCATGGGCAAAAGCCCGGCGGTTTTTCCGCCTGAGGCGGATCCACTTTTGGTGGACAAGACCATAGCCTTACCAATTAGGTCTAGCCCTCCAG
>Ga0164318_10003564_pt1 | contig 14757 bp, 15 predicted proteins | sample GuaBasSedimGuay9_FD_113734 | JGI IMG/M metagenome (GOLD analysis project Ga0164318, IMG submission 113734) | Subseafloor sediment microbial communities from Guaymas Basin, Gulf of California, Mexico - Guay9, Core 4571-4, 0-3 cm | ecosystem: Environmental > Aquatic > Marine > Hydrothermal vents...
ATAATCATTTGATAATATTTCTTAAGATAATCATTTGATAATATTTCTTAAGATAATCATTTGATAATATTTCTTAAGATAATCATTTGATAATATTTCTTAAGATAATCATTTGATAATATTAGTTATGGTATTGTTTATTGAAAAGGCAAAAGAAATTATTTTGAATAATAAAATAGATAATGGAATAAGAGCAGGTTATTATTATCCTGAATTTTGGATAAGAGATGCTCTTATTTCAACGCTTGGAATGGTTGCTTCCGGTGATAAAAATTTGATTGAAATGGCAAGGAGAATTATAGATGTCGCTTCCAAATATCAGAAATTTACAGGACAAATTCCAAATAAAATTTCTCCTGAAGATAAGGTTTGTTTTGGAGAAGGCGGTTGCGTTGATTCAAGTTTATGGTACCCAATCATGGTTTTAAATTTCTATAAAACCACTAAAGATTTAAATTTCCTTAGAGACCATTATAAAAAAATAAACAAGGCTCTTAACTGGGCTTTATGCCTTGACCAGAATAATGACTGGTTGATTGAGACAAATGAGGGTTCTGATTGGATGGACTTGCTTTTGAGAAGCGGAAGGGTTCTTTATGATAATGTGCTACTTTACAAAGCTTTGAAGGACGCGGACGAAATAAATGGGATTTTTGGGAAAGAAGAAAGGTTTGGGTGGATTGCGGAAAACCTAAAAGAAAGCATTAATTTATTTTTCTGGCCAACAAAAGAGAGTCTTGAGAAAATAAAAAAAGATTATGGTCATACAGGAATTGAGAAGGATATAGAAATTCTTGGAGAAGAACTGGAAAAAGAAAGAAATTATTATCTTGCGGATTTGGGTTTCAGGAAATTTGATTCAAGATTTGATTCTTTTGCAAACCTGCTTGCGGTTTTGTTTGATGTTGCGGATGATGACAAAAAAAGCAGGATTCTGAATTATATTGAAAATGAAAAAATAGACGAACCTTATCCTCTAAAAGTATTGCACCCGCCGATTCAACGAAGCGACCCTTTCTGGAATTTTTATTATCGATGGTCGGAGTTGCCTTATTTGCAGGAACCAGGAAACTATCATAATGGGGGTATATGGCCCTTTATAGGCGGTTTTTACATTACAACCCTGAAAAAAGAGGGAAGAGATTTTGAGAAGAAATTTGATAAATTAGTTGAAAGTTGCAAACTGGAAAACTGGAGATTTTCTGAGTGGTTGAATTCAGAAGGAAAACCGATGGGCTCCGCAAACCAGAGTTGGAGTGCGACAATGTTGCTTTATGCTTATTATTATTGAGATTTTAAACTATTTAAAGTTTTATATATTATTTTAGGGTACTGAAATATCTTGATAGGGTATTGGAGAGTCTTCTTTCTGCAGGGAATGTAAAAAAACAGCCAAATTATATTTTCCAAGATAGAGGTAGTTATTATTTGAAGGGATGGGCAAATTTGAATGAAGCTGAAGAATTTCTTAGAAAAAATTTGAATCTCGAGGTTTAATCTTAGAATATGAAATAATTAAGGAAGAAGATAATGATACCGAACCCAAATTGTTTATAGATAGAATAATTCTTGAGGGTAGGATTAGGGTGTTTAATGTAAGCTATGATCCATTAACTGATTTAATCATATCAAAAGATTATAAACCTACCTTGTTTTATAGAGGTATGGTGAATTATGACCCAAAAGTTGAGGATATTCTAGATAAATCCGATAAAATTTTATATAAGTCTTTGTATTAAGAATATAATTTACCTAAAAATATTATTTTATGTTGATTAGATAATTCTCTTAAAAGTTTTATTCCATTTCCGTCCTTTTTCATCCATGCGTTTTTCAAGTATTGTTGCAATTAAGGCATTTTTCTGTATTTTTTTATCTGTGTTCCAGAATTCTTTTACCCAATATTCATCGCCGGAAAGAATCTGTTGAGTACCTGTAAGATAAATTTCAACATCGCCAAATGCCAAAGTTTTCTCAAAATAGTTCCTGTCAAGAATTTCATAAACAGGAGTTTCAATAGTTAATTCATCAAAATCATAACCTTCCAATTTATAATAGCCAGGCATTTTCCATTTTTCTTCTATATTTATTTTTCTTAGGTGACCCAGATATTCTTCAATTATCACTTTTTTCCATACATCAAATTCTCCGGTTTCATAAAGTTCAATAGTATGACCTTCATCACCTTCAATATATTTAGACCATTCATACCCATCTTTAGATTCTTCCCGTATTTCATAGGTTGTGTTGAAGGGATAGATGATAGGGGTATGAATAAAAAGAGTGTTGGAAAAAGGAATGGCTAATAATAATTCTTTATCTTCAATGGGTTTTCTTTTTCTGAAATAATCCTTCATATCCATACAATTGTTTATTAGGAATTAATTTATTGTTTTATTTTTTGCCTGATTTTAACCCTATTTATAGGTTATTATCTTTTAATTTCAGCATATTTTATAATTTGGAATAAATATATGAACCAAAAAATTAAAGGGAATTTGCCGATAATTATTCTTATTTTACTTTCATCTTTGGGCGTTATCGCCGGTTCTTTTATAGCTCCAATTGAAGTTAGGTTTATTCAGTCTCTCACCCATAACCCTATATTAATAGGTCTTACCTTTTCAATAGGAACTTTTTTCATGTTTATCTTCTCTTTATATCTTGGAAGAAAAAGTGTGGTGATAGGAAAGAGAAGAATATTATTTATCGGTCTTTTAACAGGACTTTTTTATCCATTGATCTATGCTACTTCCTTAACAGTTTTTCAGTATATGTTTGGAAGGGTTGCGTGGGCTTTGGCGTGTGTAGCATCTGGAACCATGATAAATGCTTTGTTTCAGGATATAATATCAAAAAGAAAAAATATTGCTGAACTTTCAGGATGGTATTATTCAGTTAGGTCTATAGCAGGGACTGTAGGTGCGGTAGCAGGCGGGTTTATTGCGGATTTTTATGGGTTGTTAATACCTTATTATTTGGTAATTGCGGCTTATTTAATTTCTCTTGCGCTTTTTTTAAGTTTTATGAAACCAATGGAAGAAGAAAAATCAAATGTTGAACCGCAAAAAATTTCAGTAAGTTTGAAAGATATAATTTCAAATCCATTTCTTTTTTTGAGGTTTTTTACTGAAGGTATAACGCAGTCTCATTGGGTGATGGAACCAATACTTTTCCCTTTGATTCTGTATGCTATGACCGGAACAAATGCTGCTACAGGTGTGGTTTTTGGAGCTATGGGTGTTCTTGCGATGATTTCAAATCCATTAGCTGGGAAATTAATAGATAAAACTTCTCCAATTACTGGATTGAAAATAGCCTTTATATTATATACTTTTTCTTTGCTTTTTCTTTCGTTATCGAGGAATTTTATACCGTTTATTATAGGCGCTGTTATTCTTTCGCTTGGAAAAACATTTAATGGACCTTCCATGAATAAAATAGAAACAGAGAACATTAAAAATGAATACAGGGGGGAATATTTGAGTTATTTTAATATTTATGATGTATTAACAGGAACCCTGGCTGCTTTTATTGTTGGTGTATTATTGGTATATTTCACACCACATCAGATTTTGTTTTTATTTGCCATCTTTACAGCAGTTGGTTTTATTGGGGGTATGATTCTTTTCAAAATGAAACTTGAGGCAAAAAAATAAAAAATCTATTTAATATCGTTTATCCCCTGCATATAAATCCACCCCAAATTTTTATTGGTGGACGAAATATTATGATGAAATAATAAATTTTTTATTTTAATCAATATTTATTATACTATATACCAAAGTTATATAATTATGAAGATTGCTTATTTTGTGTGGGAGTATCCGCCGTTGATGGTTGGAGGTCTCGGCACTTATGCTTCGCAGGTTGCTCCAAGGCTTGCAAAGTTTGGCAATGATATCACGGTTTTTACTTTGAATGATGGAACCCTTAAAACAAGCGAACAGATGGGTGATGTAAAAGTGCACAGACCAAATATTATCAGAGCTAAAGAAATGTTGAATTTGATTGTAAGCGAAAATTTGCATAATTGGGGTGAATATTTGAGTTTTTTTAACAAAATATTTTCTTATAATTATCTTTCTGCGGCGAAATTTTTAAATGAAACTTTAAAAAATGAGAAATATGATTTGGTTGTGGTTCATGATTGGTTATCTGCAATTGCAGGACTTATAATTAAACAGGATACTGATTTGCCTATTGTTTTTCATATGCATTCAACTGAGCAGCAAAGAGTTGGCGGAGGGAGTCCAACAATAAGAAGTTTTGAAAGAGAGATGGCGGAGCAGGCTGATTCCATCATTACAGTTTCTTATGCAATGAAAGAACATTTAATAGAATTGGGTTATCCCGAAGAAAAAATAAATGTTGTATGGAACGGGTGCGATACTGATAAATATAAATTAGAAAATGTGAACTGGGATTTAGTGGATGAATTAAAAAAGAAATATAAAATTAAGGAAGATGAAAAAGTTGTGTTCTTTGTTGGAAGATTGACTTGGATTAAAGGTGCGGAAAGTTTAGTGCGAGGATTTCCCTTGGTTTTAGAAGAATATCCAAACACAAGATTGATTGTTTTAGGTAAAGGAGAACAACAACAAAGTATTGAGGAACTTGTGAAGGGAAATGGAATGGAAGATAAGGTTGTTGTGAGGTCTGAGTTTGTTTCTGAGGAAGAGAGAATTGCGCATTATGCTTTATCAGACCTTGTTGTTTTCCCAAGTACTGCGGAACCTTTTGGTATTGTTTCACTTGAAGGAATGTGCCTGAAGAAACCTGTGATTGTTGGGGCAAGCGGTATATCTGGATTTAGGGAACAGGTTATTAATAGCGGAGATGAGCAAACCGGAGTTCATGTTGATGGGAGAAGTTATGAAGATATTGCTTGGGGGATAAAAGAAGTTCTAAAAGATGATAATAAAGCTAAGGAAATGGGCGAGAGAGGAAGGAAGAGAGCTGAGGTGATTTTTAACCTTGACAGGGTAGCTTCAGAGACCTTGAGCGTGTATAATAAAGCTGTTGATAATAAGAGTAAATAATTAATTTTTGTTAATTATGGGCCTGTGGTCTAGTTGGTTAGGTCAGTTTTTCTTTGGTTTAGATTGAAGGAAAATCTGTGATAAACGTCGCCTTGACATGGCGGAGATCCCCAGTTCAACTGAGCTTTTCTTTCTTAAAAAGAAATAAAAGTTCAAGCAAAAGAAAGAAAAAATTTGGAAAATCTGGGCGGGCCCATATAGCACTATAAACCGGTATTCAATAGAGATTTATAATATAAAAAATTATTTTAAAATTCGAAAATAATTAAAGCCTATAAAACCAAAAATTAAATGCTTTTTAGCAGACTATTGCAGTCTTTAGTTATTGAATCACATGCTTTTTCTATTGATTTCTTTGCATTTTTTCCTTCAATGAGTAGTTGCATATTATCTAAAAATGGATGTTTTGAGCCATAAGCGGCTCTTTTTACATCTTTTTCTTCCCAGAGCCTATCAACCAGCAAGTTAAGTAGGGTTGAGGTTTCTTCTGTTTCCAAAACAGTCATATCTTCTTTATTTTCTACAATTTTCATATAATAATTTAAAATTAAATAATTAATGGCAACAATATCAGAATTGATAAAGAAAGCGGGCAACTTTGCGAAACTTTCGAGTAAAGACAAAAAAGAAGAGGTGATGGGAGACATTTCTATGGAAAAGATCAAGGAGATGGCTAAAAACCGGGAAATTCCCGGGAATACCGTGGAAGCAAGAATAAGGCAAATCATTGGTTCATGCGTCTCTTACAGAATCACCATAGATGGAAAAGATCCAAGAGAATTAACGCAATATCCAGATTGAAATAATTTATTTGTTTGAATATTCTAATTTATTTAGTGGATTAATTTTTACATTTCAACATGCTCCCCTATTTTAGGAGCAATGGCTTCAATCCCCAATTTGGATTTTATATCATTTGCGAATTTCTTTGTGTTGTCTCCGTGAACGCATACAACTTTTTTTGGATTTGCTTTTTTGATAAGATTTAATAATTCAGTTCCTCCAGCATGACCGCTAAAGTTATATCTTTGGATTTCTATATTAACTTTGAATCTCATTTCTTCATTTTCAAAATATCCGGTTTCGAGCAGTTTTTTGCCTGGAGTTCCTTCTGCCTGATATCCGGTTATTAAAAGACATGCGTCTTTGAAATCTCTTGCTTTGTTTAGGTAATACAATATAGGACCTCCATTAAGCATTCCTGAGGTTGTGATCACAATACCCCCTTCTCTTAAGATTTTATTTCTCTGTTTTTTTGTTCTTACGAAGTTCACTTCCCGAAGGGCTTTTCTTAATTTACCTGCGTCGTTGATATAATCTTTGTGGAATAATATGATGTCTGCGGCTTTTTGCCCCATTCCATCAAGATAAATTTCTCTTTTAATGTTATTTTCCTGTAACATCAATAATAATTCCTGAGCTCTTCCAACAGCAAATGCTGGAAGCATAACAAGACCATGACCATGTTCTTTAATTTTTTCTACAAACCTTTTTTCTTCAAGTTTTCTGTCTGCGTGTTCCCTTCCTGCATAAGTTGATTCTGTTATGAGGCAGTCAAGTTTGGGATATTTTTGAGTTCCATATCTGACTAGATGGGTATCGATAGTATTTATATCTCCAGTGTACAATACATTTTTTGATCCTGAGACAAACATTGATGCGGATCCCGGGATGTGTCCTGCGTTAAAAAATTCTGCTTGCAGATTTCCGACTTTGAATCTTTTGTTATATCCCTGAGGTATTGCATGTTTGTTCATTTTCATAATATCCGCTTTTGTGTATTCTGCGTAATTTCTGGTTATTTTTCCGACCTTTATATAATCTTCAAGAAGTAGGTTCATTAAGTCCAGGGTTGCGGGGGTTGCGAATAAGTTTGGTGTCTGAAATTTATAAAGCAGAGGAACCATCCCTGAATGGTCCAGATGAGCATGTGAGATAAGCACACTATCTACTTGCACATTGGGTATCAAAGGAAGCAGTATCTCTGGTTGCAGTTCAACTCCATATTCAAGCAAAACATTTGTATTATTATCTTTAACTAAAAAAGCTTCTCTCCCCACTTCATCGCACCCTCCTAAAAATTTAATTATCACTTTCTTTTACCTTTCAATTTCTTCACAATTGGTTTTTTCTTAACAGGTTTCTTTACCGCAGTTTTCTTCACAACCCTTTTTGGTTTTGTTGCAACTTTTCTTTTAACGGGTTTTTTAGTTATAATCTTTTTGACGACTGTTTTTGGTTTGATAATAGGACTTACAATCCTTTTTTCAAGTAGGTTTACGGGTTTTGCAATCAATTCTTCTTCTCTAAATTTTCCTGTTTTTTCAAGATAATATGAACAAATTATAAGCATCCATAAAGGTGTGAGTAAATACATAGCAAATGTTCCTACAAAGGGAATAAGGGATATTGATGAGAATAAATAAATTATCAAAATCAATAACAATAATTCCAGATAATTTTCTTTTCCAAGTGAGAATCCTTGTTCAATAGATTTAGAGATTCTTTTACCCAAAATAACACCGGGAAGAATAAGTATGAAAAATGGGGTTATTAACCAAATTGGTATGAGGTAAGTAATTATTAAAAGAGGGGTATATTCAGGCAAAGCTAAAAAAGGGAACGCAACTATAATAATTGTTGCCAAAATCAGAACCGGGATAAGAATCGCGATAAGAATTAACCAAATCATGAGATTTGCGGCAATATAAGAACCTCCTCTTTCTTTGATTGTATTAAAGAACACATTTATATCCGCTTTTTTGGCAATACTTTTCAAACAAACACCCCACAAACCAGTTTGTAGTAAAATGGTTATAATTGAACCTAATAAGAAGAATATGAATAGAATCCCTAAATTAGAAGGACCCATAAATTCAAAAACTTCTGAAATAAGTCCGGTATCTCCAGTATTTCCGCTAAATAGCAGATAATAACTCCCTTTCAGACTCTGTTCTACATCTCCGGTTCCTGCAAGAAATCCAAGCAATATAAATGAAACTAATGTTGTGAATATTATTAAAGTTGCAAGAATTAAAGTCCTAAAATTCTTATTATAACTTTCAAACCCCACTTTAAAATGCTTTAAAATTGTGCACATAATTATATTTTATTATATATATAATCTAGTGTAATTCATTAGTATTATGTTTAATCTAGGGTACCTTGTTATTATTTTAAGTTTTTAATTAGATTTATGGACCCAAAACTATTTGGAAAATGGGATTATGATGTTGAGGTGGAAGACCTTGGTTTGAGGAGATATATTAATCTTGAACCCAGGATTTTGCCTAAATCAGATGGCAAAACCACAGATAAACAGATTGTAGAGCGTTTAATAACCCGTTTGATGGTTCCAGGGCACAAAGGAAAGAAACATAAGTTCACTTCAGGATTGTGTTCAGGTAAATACCAGACAATTTACCAGTTTGTTGAAGAAGCTTTTGATATTATTTCTGAAAGAACCAAGAAAAATCCAATATCTGTGTTTATAAAAGCGCTTGAGAATGCTGCGCCTTATGAATTGACAGTTTCCCAGCAGATAGGCGGTATTGTGGCAAGGAAACCTGCCTTATGTGCCCCAAAAAAGAGACTTGACCTTGCTTTAAGGAAACTTGTGCAGGGAAGTTATGCGAAGACTTTTAATAAAAAGAAGAAAATGTCTGCAATATTGGCAGAAGAACTAATTGCAGCTTCTCTGAACAAAGATGAAAGTTATGCTGTGGCTGAAAGGAATAGGAATGAGAAAGAAGCTGAGGGTGCAAGGTAATTTCTATATTTAATCTGGTTACTTATAAATTTTTTTTAATGTAGATTATGGCAGAAGATGTTAAAGCACTCTATGGATTTATAGAGAAAATTGCGGAAAAAGGCAGAATAGCCAAGGGCGTAAATGAAGTCACAAAACAAGTAGAAAGAGGAAGCGCAAAACTTGTGGTGACAGCTCAGGATGTTGACCCAAAGGAAATTTTGATGCATATTCCTGTTTTATGCAAAGAAAAAAACATTCCTTGCACCGAAGTTCCATCAAAAACAGAATTAGGAAAATCAGCAAAATTGATTGTAAGTTGTTCTACTTTGGCAGTTCTTGATTTCGGGGGACTTGAAAAGGAAGCGGAGAAATTTTTAAAATAATTAATATTCTGTTTGATTTTGTTGTGGTATTTATTTAATATTTAGTGTTGTTTTTATTTGGCTATTGTTTTCAGTATTTATTTTTGTATAGCTCAGCATATTTTTAGAATGGTATTGATTAATGCTGGATTAAAAACAGACTTATATTTATTATGAATCCCCACTTTGAACTTATCAGACCAAACATTTGTTTATTATCTGTGTTTGGTTTAATAGCGGGTTTGCTTCTTGTAGGCATACCTATTGAGTTGTGGTTTTTTCCGATTGTTGCGGTTTTTTTAATTTCCGCTTCAGGAAATGTAATCAATGATTATTTTGATATTGAAATCGATAAGATCAACAAACCAAAGAGACCTTTGCCTTCGGGAAGGATTTCAAAGAAGCAGGTAATTATTTTTTATCTTTGTTTGTCTTTGATTGGATTAATTTTATCTTATTTTATCTCAGTTAATTTTTTCATGCTTTCAGTTTATAACACAATTTTGGTGTTTGTTTACTCGTTGAGATTTAAGAAAAACCCAATTGGAAATGTTGTGGATAGCTGGCTGGCGTGTTCGGTTTTTATTGCCCCGGTTTTAATCTTCGGGGGGTTTGAAGAATTGATTGTTTCCACGGCCACAATTCTTGCGGTGATTGCATTTTTCGGAAACTATGGAAGGGAAGTTCTGAAAGATGTTGAGGATATGAAAGGTGACAAATCCGCGGGAGCAAAAACACTTCCGATTATTTTCGGAAAAAACAAAGCAATTGGTTTCGGAAAATTGTTAATATCTTTCAGTTCTTTTTTCATGTTTGTCCCATATTTCTCAGGAATATTTTCTGAGTTTTATTTATTCTCTGCGTTGGTCTGCTTTTTTGTCGGTCTATATATTTTGACAATCAAGGAGGTGAGCAAAGCCCAGAAGACAACAAAGGCGTTGATGTTTTTGGTCATCCTAGCTTTTCTAGTTGGTTTGATGTTTTAAGAATTATTTAAATTTATGGACGAAACAGAAGAGGATTTAATTGATTATCTGGTTAAAAGCAAGGCTTATCCGGTTTGCAGCAAGTTCGGAAAAATTTCATTCACCGGACCGAAAGATAAATTTTTTGATAAAAAGAAAGATGAGATAATTAAAAAATTAAAGTTGAAGACAAAAGAAGATTGCGGAAGAATTAGGGAACTTGTGAAAGAGGAATCCGCAAAATTAAGAACAACAAAACCAATAAAGAAATGGGTTAAGGAGGACAGACCAAGAGAGATGTTAATTAAGGTTGGTTCTGAGAATGTTCCGTTGACAAAATTACTGGCAATAATTTTAAGAACAGGCAATAGTTTTGATGGTTCAAGCGCAGAGGATTTGGCAAGAAAATTACTGGATAAATTCAGGGATTTGAGGGGGATAGACCAGGCTTCTGTTGATGATTTGTGTTCTATCAAAGGAATCGGGATGGCGAAGGGAGTTCAGGTAAAATCAGCTTTGGAAATTGGAAAAAGATTTTATAGGGAAAATGCTGAGATCAAAAAAAGGTTGAGTAATGTGGAATCTGTGATTGGTTTTGTCAGGGATTTTTACGGTCCTTACTTGAGGGATTCAAAAAAGGAATTTTTCAATATTATCCTGTTGGACCGGAAAAATAAAGTGATAGACACAAAGGAACTGACAAAGGGAAGCGTGAATGCAAGCATTGTTGATCCCCTGGAAATTGTCAGAGAGGCGACAAGAGAAACCGCATCTTCAATAATCCTTGTTCACAATCATCCTTCCGGCGAAGTTGATCCTTCAGGAGATGATATTGAAACCACGGATAGGGTTGTTAAGGCCTGTGACCTTGTTAATGTCAGAGTTTTGGACCACATAATAATCGGGAAAAATCTTGAAGATTATTTTAGTTTTATGGACAAGGGTTTGATTTGAGTGAAAATATTATTTTTTATATTCCAGCCACTTTTTCCAAAACCTCCCAATATCCACCTTTATCAGGACCAACTCTTTCCAAAAGTCCTTTTTCCTTTAATTTAATAATATTAGATTCTACAGATTTTTTGCTTAATTTTCCTTTAATGCACAATTTTTGTTTGCTAATTTTGGGATTTTTTCTGATTAAATCTATAATAGTTTTCTCTTTTTCTGAGAGTTTTTCTACCCCCTTTTCTAGGTAGTTTTTCCTCTTGAACACAGTTATAAACTGTGTTCCAATTTCTTTGAAATCAGCATTTGGTTCTTTTGACAATATTAATCTAATTCCTCTACCCCGTTTCTCAATAAAATGAATCCTACGAAACATATTTGCAATTAGTTCATTCCGTCTTTTGGAAATAATTTCTTTTTTAATTTGTTTAATTGTTAGTCCATCATACAACCCACCAGGATTTTTTATTTCAACCCGGTCTTTAAACACAGCAATATTCACAGAATCAGACTCATAATAATCCCTGTGGCAGAATGCATTAATAATTGCTTCCCCGAAAGCGCTTTTATCAATTTCAGGAACATCTACCCGATATAATCCTTCCAGTTTCATCCCAATATGAATATTCTGTAAAATATATTCTTCAGCTTTTCTAATAAGATAAAATAAGTCTCCTTCAAATTCATGCCGGTCAATAATATAAGCTGAGTCTGTTCTTTCAAAGACAGCGCACCTGAGTTTTGCATTTGGAAAGATTTTCTCAGGTTTTTTCCCAAAGAGAATCACAGTAGTATTCAGTAATTTGTCGGATTTTATTAAACCAAAATTTTTAAGAGAGTTTTCAACGGAAATATATTTAAGATTGGATTTATTAACAAATTCCTTAATTTTAGCCGAACTGATATCTCCAAGTCTGGCACCCTGACAAATTTCAGCACCCATTTTAGCCTTTCTTTTTTCTTTAAATCCACCCTAATTTTATATTCCAAATTAAATTATCTTCTCCTATAACTAAATATGGTCCATTTAATCCTCGCGGAAAAACCCACAGCAGCAAAGAAGATGGCAGATTCAATTTTGAAAGATTACACCACAAAAAAGAAATATTCCGCGACTTATTACGAATCTTCTGATGGCATAATTGTTGCATCAGCCGCGGGTCATTTATTCACTTTAAAAGACAGGGTTAGAAAAGCATACCCAAATTTTGATTTAGAATGGCAGCCAAGTTACAAGAAAAATAAATTCACTTATAATTTTTACAAACTCTTAGCCTATCTCGGAAAATTCACAGACAAGATGACTATTGCAACAGACCTTGATATTGAGGGAGAGGTCATCGGATACAATGTTTTTCATTTTCTTTTTAAAAGAGCAAAAGTTTCAAGAATGGAATTTTCAACTTTAACAAAAGATGAATTAAAAAAATCTTTTTCAGACCGGAAGGAAGGATATAATTATGGGCTTACCGAATCAGGATTAACAAGACATTACCTTGATTTTTTTTACGGTGTGAATATTACAAAAGCCCTGACGAGTTCCATAAAAACAGCTTCCAACAAATATCATTTAATTTCTTCGGGAAGAGTTCAGGGTCCAACCTTGGCATTGATTGCGGAAAGAGAAAAGGAAATAGAAAATTTCATTCCGGTTCCTTTCTGGCAGATTAATTTTCTAACAAAAAAATCAGATAAACACAGGTTTCCCGAGCCATTAACATTTAATTATGAAAAAGACAAACTCTGGGAAAAAGAGAAAGCGGATAAAATCTTTGAGAACTGCAAGGATAAAAACGCAATTGTAAAAAGAACAGATAAAACAAAAAGAAATCTAAATCCCCCAATACCTTTTAACCTAACTGGACTGCAGATGGAGTCTTATAAAATATTTGGTTTTAATCCATCCAGAACCCAGGCAATAGCCCAGAAATTATATCTCCAGGGTGTGATCTCTTATCCAAGAACAAGTTCGCAGAAACTGCCTTCTTCGATAAACTACAAAAAAATTATTGAAAAATTAAGCAATATGTTTGATGCCGGAAAAAAGCTAATTGGAATTCCTTTAAAGCCAAATGAAGGGGCTAAGACAGACCCGGCCCATCCTTCAATCCACCCAACCGGAGATTTACCAAAGAAATTAAAAGAGGAGGAAGAGAAATTATATTCTTTAATTGTTCACAGATTCTTTGCAATTTTCGGTAAACCCGCGGAAAGATTATCAATAAAAATAATTGCAAACATAGACGCATATCTATTTAATTGTTCGGGAGTCAAAACAATCAAAAAGAACTGGCTTGAATTATATCCCTACGCAAGATTGCAGGAACTTGAACTCCCTGAATTAGAACCTGGAACTGTTTTAATAGTTGATAAATTAAATATTTTTGAAAAGGAAACTCAGCCTCCAAATCGATACACACCCGCAAGTCTTGTGAGGGAACTTGAGAAAAGAGGTCTTGGGACCAAGAGCACAAGGGCTATGATAATCCAGACTTTATACAACAGAAATTATTGCGAGGGTCAGCATATAGAAATCACAAATTTGGGGCGTCATGTTGTTGAAACTCTTGAGAAATATGCTCCTGATTTTTTGTCAGAAAAACTCACAGCAAAATTTGAGAAGGAGATGCAGCTTGTTGAGCAGGACAAGAAAAAGAAAGATGAAGTTTTGAAAGAAGCGGAGATTTTATTGAGCAAAATTTTTATGGAGTTCAAGAGGAAAGAAAAAGAAATTGGGGGTTCTTTAACAGGTTCTGTTGAAGAAACAATAGAAGAGCAGAATAATTTGGGTGACTGTAAGTGCGGTGGAAATTTGAAGTTTATAAAAATGTATAATGGTTCAAGATTTGTTGGGTGTTCAAATTATCCAAAATGCAAAAATGCATACCCACTCCCAAGAAATTGCGGGGTTGAAAAAACAGGAAAAATATGCGAGCATTGCGGAACCCCTATTTTAAAAATAGTGCGAAAGGGAAGAAGAGTTTTTACCATGTGTCTTGACCCAAAGTGCAAGAGCAAAGAAAACTGGGGAAAGAAAAAGGAGACCTCCTCTAAATCCATTTCAATTTCTAAAGAAGAAAAATCAAAGGAAATAAAAAAAATTACAGTTAAAAAAAGAGTCCCAAAAATTTACGAAACGAAATAATTACCAAGGTCTGTCTTTTAGTTTTAGGGTGTATACAAATATATTTGAAGAATAGTGCAATATTGGTGTGATGATTAAGAGAAAAATTACCCAGGAGACTTCAATAGAAATAATAATTGATACTGCAGTAAGAGAAAAAACCATAAAATCTAATTGGTCCAATATTGGGGCTGGAGCTCCTCTTTCAAGCCCAAATCTCCTTTTTACAAAAGAACCTATTAAATCACCCACCATTGCGCCTGCAGATAATAAAATTATTGTGAACAGACTATGCTGGAACTGGAAAATATAAAATTGTCCAATAAATGGTTGCAGGTAAATCTGTAAAAGTCCAATTAAAGATCCAAATATAATTCCGCTGAAAAATCCTTCAATGGTTTTCCCGTCACCTAGCAGACGATGACCATCAACAAAATCTTTTTTAAAATCTATAGGGTATTTTCCCTTCACCAAAACAGGAAATATATTAGCGCAATAAGCAGGTATAATTAGCCAGAGGCTATTAATTATTATATCCAACATAATATGATGAAGAAAGAATTAA
>Ga0164318_10003567_pt1 | contig 14750 bp, 15 predicted proteins | sample GuaBasSedimGuay9_FD_113734 | JGI IMG/M metagenome (GOLD analysis project Ga0164318, IMG submission 113734) | Subseafloor sediment microbial communities from Guaymas Basin, Gulf of California, Mexico - Guay9, Core 4571-4, 0-3 cm | ecosystem: Environmental > Aquatic > Marine > Hydrothermal vents...
GAGATCAAGAAATGGCAGCGTTCGATTGCCCGGATGAACCAAAGAGTTTCGGCCCTGAGGGACGAATTGGGCGACCTTGATGCGCTTACGCCGGGCGGCATTCTCGAAGACCAGCGGGCCAGGGAACAGCTTACTGCCGGTGCGAGGAAAGGATGGGGGGCCGTGGGCACTGAGCCACCCAGCGAAGAGTCGGTGAGATTCAAGGCGCTTGGGCGTCCAACCGAATTGGACCCGGAGACCGGGAGGCCCGTGTACATGGGAAGAGGTATAGAGCCCTTCAAGACCATTGCGGGGGGATCGATTGGCCTGTCTCGAAAACAGGCGAAACGCCAGGAAGCCGGCGAACGATTTGATTTCGTCGCCCGCATGATTGCACGATATCCTCAGGATATAGTCTATAATGTAACCGGGCTCTCTAAGCGGCAGCAGGCCATCTTTGAGAAAAACAACGAAGACGAAGTCGACTTCTACCGTGTACAACGATCCTAGATTTGATTCGCTCGCTCGCCAGATATACATGGAGCTGGTGCCACGGGGGCAGGAACAGGACCCCCTTATGCAGTATCGTGCCGATGTCGCAGTTGAGGCTGCACGACGCGGCTGGGACCACGCCCTGCAAGGCGCACCTTCGAGCAACGCTCTACAGGAGGCACATCAGACGGGGTACCAGCAGGGCCTGAGAGAGTCCCAGGCGATGGTGGAGCGCGCGACTAGCCAGAGCTACCAACGGGGCTATAACAGCGCTCTCCGGACGATGGACCAGTCGCTCAATGCTGCCTACCAAAGGGGATTCGACGCCGGCAAGCAGGCCGCCCTTCCGCCATCCCGAGATAGCCGCGAGGATATTATCGCCGAAGCCATGGAGCAGTGCCGGGTGATCGCCGAGAGCAATCCCTCGATGGCAGACGGTGCCAAGGCCTGCAAGCGCATGATTAAAAAGCTGATGCGCTAATCCAAACCCATCAGAATGGCATGCAATGCCATCAGATGAGGCGGATTGGCGACCAGCGGGCGGGCGGTGAACTTGTCGACGTCGAAGACGAGATATTTCTCGCCAAACATGACGGCATCCTCCAAAGAGTCTGCAACCTCACCCCTTGACAGGAAATCCAGCAGGACTTTCGGGTTGATATAAGACTCCTTGGTGGTGCGCGAGCTAATATGGCTCAGCCGCTCCCTAGACTTCTCCACGGCGACATCCAAAGATTCCACAATCCGCTCCACAATTCGCTGGCGCAGATCCTCCGTCTCCTCTTCCGCGAGCCTCTCAATGTCCTCACGCAGCTCATCCTTCTGATTCTGAAGCTCCTCGAAGACAACCCTGGTTGCCTTGAGCTTTCTGAAATCTGTGGGCGTCACCCCATCAAATCTATCCCTAAAGTACCGCATCAGATCTGAGTAGCTGATCGTGCGGCCGTCCTTGGTAACAAAGAGCCTGTCTGAGCCTTCCCGCTCGGCCAGCATCCTTATTTCCTCGATAATCTCTGGGTCAGTGAGGTCGGCGATGTTCTCGGTGCCCTTCTTTCCAATGAATCTCAGGGTAACGAAGTTGTCGCGGATGAAGCTGACATGATTGGGGCCCAGGGTAATGGCTCCAAAGGTCTCGATGGGAATCTCCTTGCCTCCAACCACCTGGATGGCCTGAGACCCCTCAGACCCGGGTCGGATACCCGTCTCCATAAGGATCGCCGTAATCAGCGCGCTCAATCGCGTTACCTCATCTTCGGATTTCAGGTCTTTTTTGACCTGTGCCGCAATGGAGTTGTACTGCTTGAGCAGAGACTGCATCTTGGCAATCTTGACGCCGAGGGTGTCGCGATCGTTCGCGAATACGTCGGTCACCTGCTCAATGCGGCCATCCTCGTCGACCTTGACGATGATGTTCTTTGGCATGAAGGCCAATATCTCAGGCGGCACGACAGCCCTTAGAGGGCCTTGGCCCTCCTCCAGGACCCTCGCACGGAATGCGCGACCCGAGATGCTGCGGATCCTCTCAAGCGCCTCTGTCTCAGTGACAGAACCCTCTCCATACTTTCTAAATACCGACACAGCCTGGGATTCTCTGGACCCAGACTTACCGTCTTCCCCTCTCACATATTTGTCGAGCCAATTCGAGAAGGCGACCTTCTCCCGCATCCTCTTTCCGAAGTCCCGGGAACTCTTGGACCTCTTGGCGGATGTCTTTGCCGACTTCAACAAAGAACGCGCAGCATTGGCTGCGCGTTCTTCTTGGCGCTCGGCACCGTCCGCCTGGCCCACTCTCGACATTAGCCGATGCGAGATCGGGAGTTGGCCATGACCCCAGGCACCATGGGCCCGATGGGATTCTCTGGCACCGGCGCAGCCGGTACGCTCAGGTCGACGGTGCTGGGCTGGTTTCCTGGTTGCCGATTTAAACCATTGTCGCTCACGGTGCTCTTAGTGCCACCGCTCGACTTGCGAGAAGCGATGAGAAACAGCGCGCCAGCGCCGAGGAGGAGTGGAAGTGCGTTCTTCTTCATGACTTACCTTATTGAGAGGTATCCCCAAATGTTGGTGACTGGGTCGAGGATAGACCAGAGTTCGGTGCGTTCGTCTTGTCCGAGTGAGAGGGAGCCGGGCGGTGACACGGTGTCAGTCCCCGTGAGTGTTAATGATACGTTATGTACGCTCGCATTGAAAACTCGAATCGGAGCAATGTACACCTGGGTCGTGATGGCTGCCGGCGGCAGTACAAGGGAAAATGGACCTGTGGTGCTTGGGGAGACGTAATAGACACTCCCCGGAACCAGTGTCTCACCTGCATTGGCCTGATCGATCCACCAGGATTGCGCGGGCCCCAGAAGATCTCCGGCCAATAGGCCCGCAGTGTACTCTGCGTCCCTCGCCACCTCTTCGAGCGACACCCCATCATCGGTCAGATTGCGTGACGTACCCGGGTCTATCACCACACCGGCGATTGTGTAGGGTATCCCGGGCGGGTTAGTGACGTCGGAAATGTTGCGGACGATGTACTCAGTGATTGCCATCTTGCCTATCCATGGAATATCTGGTGTGGGGGTGGACGCTGGCTTCACCGGAAGCCCAAGACTGATGTAAGACGAATACGACTCGGTGTCCATTCCACGGACGTAAAGAGCGTTTCCACGCACCCCTACGTGCTGGAAGTCCAATGGGCGCGTAGGAGTGAGCGTCTTTGATACTTCCATGATATCCCCCGTAGCCGCATTCGATACTAGATATCTCCATGCTTTCTTTGCCGATGATCAATTCTAAGCAAGGTCTCATTATGACACCTCAAGTATGACAGTCGGGTCCAACCATGCGTTTGCGGTGCCTCCACTGCCGGTAGTGCGACGTGCCACGAGTGTCCATGAGCCGGCCGGGATGCCCCACGCAGGCGCTGCGTCAAACTCGAATACCCCTCCAGGGATAACCACGGTCCCCAGACTAACCGCGGTTCCGGTCAGACCGTTTCCCTGACAACGCAGAACCTCGAACGTGGCATTGGCCCCCGCCGCCCGGCGTGTACGAAACAGCAGTCGGTTGACCGTGACCGCAGAAGTGGGGGAAATGGGCCAACCCGCTGCGCCCTGAGTCAGAGATGGAATTCGCGTAGGGAAATCGTCGACATCGAAGAATGTGTTATTGCCGGTATTGCCTCTGCGCGAGAATAGGACCTGCGCGTAGGGAGATACTTCAATGTTTACCGTCGTGGCCGTGTTGGTAATCGCAAGTGTGCCACCTGTACTCGTTATACCTTTGAACTGCAGGTCTGCGCCCACCTTCGAGGCAAATACACCCGTTGCCGCCAGGTTACTTGCCGTGTTCGATTCCCCAGATGACTCCAGGTTCACGGAGGTGGCGGTGCTGGTGATGACAACAGTACCTCCAGTGCTGGTCAGGGACTTAAATTCTAGGTCGTCGCCTACTTTTGCGGAGAATAACCCCTCCCCCGCTCCAATATTCGATGCCGTATTTGCCTCCCCCGACGAGTCGATGGTCACCTCTGTCGCGGTGGACGATAGAGAGACGGATCCCGTGCTAGTCAGCGACTTGAATTGGAGATCAACGCCAACTTTCGATGCGAAGACACCTTCGCCTCCACCTAAATTGCTGGCGGTGTTCGCTTCACCAGACGCCTCCAGGTTGACCGTGGTAGCCGTGTTGGTAATGGAAACGGTACCACCGGTACTCGTAATCCCTTTGAACTGCAGGTCATCCCCGACCTTTGCGGAGAAAATACCGGTGGCCGCTAGGTTACTTGCGGTGTTCACCTCGCCTGCAGTGGATATTACATACCTACGGGTAGCCAGGTCGTCGTCGGTTACGGGGTCCGCACCTCGGCACACCGCGTACGATGCATCGGAGTTGTCGCGAATCTCTATGGCCCCAGTATTGTCCTTAACCCTTGCTCCGCCGTCGGAGAACTCTACAGATTGACCAATTCCAGTTTGCGTAAAGTTCTTGCTCACAGGACATACTCCACAACGCAGTTCAGTGTCACGGTGCCAGGACTCAGGCCGACCCCTCGGACAAACAGGCTGTCTGGGGAAGCCAAAAGAATGGAAACATCAGCTAAGGCCAGGGTCGTGGCAACCGCCGGTAGGCCAAACTGTACCGCCGTCCCAGCCCCCAGGACGCCCACATCGATCACCCCACCCCCCACGCTCGTGGCGGTGATGTCGATACGACTTCGGATTATTCGCGCTCCGGCGGGCAGCGCACCAAATGTTGAGGAAGTGGTACCCGAGGCGGAAAGGGTGATTGTGCTCTGGACAGCAGACTGGACCCCAGGGTTACTGGTGCTGGTGGAGAATGTCTGCCAGGCCATCGAACCGGTGTTCGAGCCGGTCGTGTACTGAATATCGGGCCCATTCAGCCGAAGTGCGCTCACCACCCTGCGTCGAGCGGATCCGCCAGCAGCCAGTGCTGGGTCAAACTCGGACTTGCAAAACTCGAATGCCGGTGAAGATGAGATAGTCAGCAAATTCCCCACGTGGCTATCGACCTCAAACAGCCCATTATTGTTTGTAAGCGGGGCGTTCGTTGCTTGGGGTGCACCTCCAAAGTCTGGCTCAATCCCGGTGGCGCAATCCTCGATGGCAATGATGTCACCCGGGCTGAAGGTCGCTGCACCCGTTGTAGTCACCGTAGTGGAGCTGGGAAAGTTTGAAAGCGAGTCAGATGCCGTTACGGGGTCATCGATACCGCTGACCAGGCCGCCATTTTCGTTGCCGAATAAGACCCCGGACCCACTTGAAACCTCCGCAAAAGGCGTGGCGGTTCGCGTGCCGATTTGTTGGTCAAGAATCCGTATGTAGCCCCGCGTATCCCCAGCCTGCTCCCCTCCGCCTGCCGCCAGCCCGAGAGAGCCGCCCACCTCGCCGCTGCCGGCTGAAAGGGATGCGGTTCCACCAGTCCCGCGGAATCCACCCCCCGAATGGTTGCCAGCCCTTCCCGCCTGTAGCAGCACCGGTCCACCAAGGCCAGAGTTCAGCGCAGGATCAGACTGCACTCCACCCCCGCCAGCCACAATCTCAACCCCACCACCGCGATTCGCCTCTGCGCCTCCGCTCGCAACACCACCTGTGCCAGGGAAAAACTCAACGTCGCCACCGGGCCCGGAGGCGAGCGCTGTGGCACCCCCTTGGCCTCCACTTCCCGTTTCAACGTAAAAGTCTCCGCCCTTTTCGGGGGCCGTTGCCGCCCCACTTCCCGTGGTCAGACGGAACTCACCTCCCGGACTGGCGTTGCCCGCACCGTCGTCAAATCCATCACCCAGGATAAAAAGGACGCCGTCCCCTGCCTGTGCGCCGTCCTGCGAATTCCACCCCTCGAAGTTCAATCCGCCAGGCCCGAATACCCCCAATCCATCCACAAGGAGACGGCTGCGTAGTGTGACGCCTAGCAAGGGGCTCCCCGTGTCGAATCCGCTCTGCAGGGCAACCGTAAAATCGGGGATGGACGACGGTCCCCCATGAGCCCGAGCTAGGATACCCGCGCGAAAATTTGCCGAGCCGCCACTCTGCAACTCGATCGTGGCGTCACCAGACGAGCCCAAGACGCCCGTCCCTCGGGTTCCTGCGATTAGTTCAATTCCACCGCCACCGCTAGGGCCGTCCCCGCATCGTATGGAAACGCCTCCCCCATCCCCAGCAATACTAGAATCTCCGCCCTGAATGGAAATAGAGCCACCGCCGCTCGTCCCGGACCCTCCGTAAACCTCCACGTCGCCGCCCTGGAACGGGTTTTGAAGAAATCGAGCCCCGCCCCCCTCTTGAGGTCCAGCATCCCCTGCCCGGATTCCAACTCCAAGGCCGAAGTTGAGGTCCCCTACTTCGACAGAGGGTTGGGTTCCATCAGTGTTCTGTGAGATACGTTTGGACATATTTACACCAGGGGCAGCGACTGGGTGGAGAAAAACAGTTGCACGTCGTCACCCGCGCCGCTGCGGGTGAACTGTATGTTTATGCTATTTACGTTTTGCACCACCGCCAAAGACAGTGTGGACAACGGCGTGGCACCATCCACCTGCACGATATCCGATGCGGGCGAGATCGATGCCCCGTCCGATCCAATCACCAGCCGATAGGTGCTCAGCTCTCCGGATATCGCCCCGGACGTACCCCGGACTGAAACCTGGGCCACGATCTGTGAGACTAGGGTGACGTCCCCGAGTGTGAATTCAAGTGGTATCCCGGAGTCAGTAAATGTCGATCCAGTCGCCGATGATCCTGCCTCCAGGTTCACGGTATTCGCTGTGCTCGTGATGGTGACCGTACCACCCGTGCTCGTCAAAGTTTTGAACTCCAGGTCATCGCCGACCTTTGCCGCGAACAACCCTTCCCCGCCGCCGATGTTGCTGGCGGTGTTTGCCTCTCCGGAGGAGTCGATATTGATTTCGGTCCCGGTGGATGTCAGTGTCACTCCGCCGGAGGCTGTAAGCGACTTAAACTCTAGGTCATCGCCGACCTTTGCGGAGAAGACGCCTTCCCCTGCACCCAGGTTGCTGGCGGTGTTTGCTTCTCCGGATGAGTCAATATTGATTTCGGTCGCCGTTGAGGTCAGGGTCACCCCGCCGGAGGCTGTAAGTGATTTAAACTCTAGGTCGTCGCCGGCCTTTGCGGAGAAGACGCCTTCCCCTGCACCCAGGTTACTGGCCGTGTTTGCCTCTGCGGAGGAGTCGATCGTTATCTCGGTAGGTGAAGACGTGATTGAGATCGGCCCCGCCTCGACCAGGGACTTAAACTCCAGATCCGACCCAACCTTCTGCGCAAACACCCCCTCCCCAGCCCCGATATTGACACCGGTGTTGCTTTCCCCTCCGCCCAGAGACTCCAGGTTTACCGTCGTCCCCGTAAATGTGATGGCGACAGTACCGCCCGTGCTCGTGAGAGTCTTAAACTGGAGATCTGTGTCCAGTATGGCGACACCAGTCCCAATATTTGAGGCGACAGCATCTAGCTCCACCACATCCCCCGCCGTGGAGATGGAAACGGTCCCAGTCGTGCTTAGCAGCGTGCGGAGGTTAAAGGTAGTCCCCCCGGTGATATCCCGAAAAACTTCCCCGGTTCCAGCGCCGACGTTTGCACCCGCGCTGATCCCGCCTGTTCCGCAAGGTTCAACGCAGCGGTTTATGCCTCTTTGGAGGTAGTCCACGCATACATTGTACCAGAATCAGCGCGCATTTTCGCCGCTGCGCATATGGCGATGGCAACGGCGTCGGCCGCATCGCTTATTGGCGGCTCCGGTAGGCGGCAAATCCTCTGAACTGCGCGGCGCACCCGATTCTTTGAGGCGGCCCCATTGCCCGTCACCGCCTTCTTTGCCTGCGATGGGCTTATTTGAATGTGCCTTATCCCACTTGCATTTGCTCGGTCAATGGCAATCGCATTCGCCATCTTGAGCTTTAGGGCGGAGTCTGCATACCGATGTATGTACACTTTTTCAACGGCCAGCATTTCGGGGCAATGCTCCTCGATAAGACGCTCGATCCTGGTTCCCAGCGCAAAGACTCTGGTCTCCGCAGGTATCCTGGTGTTGAGTCTGATGACACCCATGTCGATCGGTCGTACCCCTGTGTCGTCGCATTCGATGACGGCAAAGCCGGCGACGCGGGTCCCGGGGTCTATTCCTAAGATCTTCAATTCATCATCCCAGGATCTTTGCCCAATTTTCGATCGACGATGGGCCTGCACTTCTCACAGACGCCGATTGCCGCATAAGTTGAGTCACTTCGCACGATAGCGAGGCAGACGGCCACCTCGGACCGACAGATGCTACATGATTCATCGGGGAGATTCCCAATGGATATCACCTCAATGTCATCCACGTGTCAGTTTCCTTACGTTCTTCATCACCGCACGGTTAGTCTCCGCACGCACATAAGATTTGGCCATTTCCGTGACCCAATCAAAATCCGATGCATCTGGTCCGTCTAATAAAATGCGCTGGGCCGTCCCTTGGGCCAACACAGCGGAGCCACACTGGCGTGTGATATAACCATATAGGGCGCGGCCCTGACGGACCTTGCTCCTGGCATAAAGAGCGGTCTGGGCAACACGCCACCCCTTCTGAATCTTCTCCAGGTCGATAACCATGGCTCTCCCGAAACGATTATACTACGCCTCCCCTTCGCCCGTTACCCGACTCACAAAAGATTGGCGAACCGAGGCTGCCGAAGACGGCACCATCATTCTCTCCCGCACCGCAGATATTGCGAGCGACTGGGTCGAAGAGGCTTGGTCGGAGAGTGATGACGGGAGCGACCTGTATATCTCAATGTACGAGATCGAGGCCCAGAACCTAAATGGAAGGCTGAAGCCGATGAGCGGAAGCCGCGTCGACTTCGCATACAAGCCCAAGAAAGGCGAGGCGGTGCCGATGGTGGAGATACCGTGGGCCCGACTCGCAGACGATGAGCGCGACTAGCGTTTTTTCCAGGCGAGCATCGCGATAACCCCCGCGCCAATCAGCAAAGGCACAACGCCGGAGATCGCGCCTTTCTTTGCGCGAGATTCGACTTCAGATAGGAGCATTGCTTTTAGCTCCTCGATCTTTCCCGACATCTCCGCGTAGTAGGTGTCGACCAAGTCTGGTGCGCGATCGATGGCCTGATCGATGCCGTAGTCTGCCAGCCTCTGAACCATACCACCCGCTTTGTCCCATCCTGACTGGATAAATCCATCTACGCCTTTGTAGAGGTTCATCACCGCCGTACCCAAAGGCCCAAGCTCTACGGACTGGTCCTCGATCATAATCAGAGCCCGATTTACGGCAGTGCGGAGCGCTGCGATGCAGTCACTCGTAGCCCAGTATAGGTTGCTCCATGCCTCCTCATACTGCGAGATGCTCGCCAGTGGAGGGCCAATCTCAGCGATGGCCGTATTTAGGACGGCCAACCTCTCATTTGCAATCTGAAGCTGCACATTGTACTCGGGCCCCTGCGCGAGGGACTCGACACTAGCCACGGCAGCCATTCCGATGGTAAGCGCTTTCATCGACGTCTCGATAAACATCGCATGGAAGGCCCAGTCGGAGTCGTATGTCGCCCCGATAGACTCGTTAAAAAACGCATTCAGGCCGTCAAGCTGGCCTTGAAGCAGGTTGGGTAACTCTTGCGCGATGGGATCCATTATCTTCTCTTTCTCATCATTCCGAGAGCGAGTACGGCCCCGCCCGCAAGGAGTAGAGGCATCATGCTCCCCCCACCGCGACGAGCGTCACCGTCCCCACCAATACCTACGGTCGGACCCGGCACGCTCTCGCCAGGAATATCCTGTGGCTCAGGTACCCGGCTACCTGAAGATGTATCTCCCGAGGAGAATTGGTAGGCCTTCCGCGTCACAAGTTCCTGGCGGAACGCGGGGTCCATGATCATATCCGTATCGATCGAAGCAAAGCTCGCCGGTGATTGAAGAATCCTTTTCTTGGACTCCACGACAAGTGAGTTCAAGTAAAGGCCGTTCATGGCACCCACTCCGCCGACGCTACGAAACGCTCCGAGCCGTGGATCCAAGTAGGCCGCTGTGGTGCTTGACGTAAAAGCCACCTGATTTCGCTCCAGAGTCTCCATAAGGTACTTGACCCACCAGTACAGAGATACAAACGACCACTCGGTGACCCTCTTGCTCTTCATCCATGAAGGCAGGAGGGGTAGAGGCGGGTACGCACCCTTTGGATACTGGTCGTACCACAATGGGTCCCGCTCCGAGGCCTGTCCGTAGGGACCGGTCCATCGCATATGTAATCCCTCGCCTTCAGGCCTGAGCCCTGATATGGAGTCCCGAAGCGCTGCCAACCCCGACCCTACGTCGTAACGCCTATCGCTGAACCAGTAGCCTGGCCTCAGTCCGGCGATCCTCGGGTGGAAAAATGTGTCTTGAAGCTCCTCCTGGGGGGCTCCCTCAATCTGCCCGACCAACCACTTTGTGAAGTGCTCCAGGCCGACACCATGCGCGAGGGCACCATTCACATTGTCGCTGAAATAGGGGTCCGACTCACTGGCCGCCAATGACCTAAAGCTATCAAATGCAGCACATCGATATGGGAACCCTTCGCCGCTAGGTAGCTTAGAGTTCTGAGCCCTGTAGAGTATTATTGGGAAGAAGTTCCTTGTCAGGTAATTGGCCGCGGGGCCAATAAATGTATGAAGTCGGTCCTCATTGTACTTGGAGAAGTAAGCGGACCCCGCGTCCCCCATATTGCACAGCATGGCATCCTTTGGATCCCCCTTTGTGCCCCGGATCGATTCCGGCAAAGAACACCACTCCGCTCCCGTCGCGAGCATTTGAGTTGGGCTAGTCGTGAAGAACTTATGCCACGACTCGGATACCAGCTTCGTGTTGATGTGGAATGCAGAAGGGGCGTTCAGCGTAATACCAGACCAAAACTGGTCACCTACCTGGCAAACCGATGGAATTCTGTCAGTGAGGTCAAAAACCTGATCCCCCGGCGATGACCCCGGGACGAAAGCATGTCGTGGCCCGTCAAACCCAAGTGCAGTATGGGTCTTGTCGTCGTAATGCCTCTTGAAGTTACGCCCCATGACATCCCATCCAAGGATCTTGCCTAGCCCTGGGAGCGTGTTTCCAAGCATCACATCGGATCCGCCTTGTTTATCAAAGCCGAACTCGATCCTCATGCCCCGGTCAACGACTTTTCCATTTATCTCGTCGTTGATAAGAAGCACCGTGAACCCAAATGCGTTCCCTCCAATGGCTCCGCAGCCAGGAGCGGGTAGGTAGAATTGGTTCAGGTCCCCGGCTGTCTCAAGCGCGTACCTCTGGAGGATGCTGTTCGCGTTCCTTTCATCTTCGACGCTATCGATGACCCCACTCCATGGCCTGAGGCATCGCACTTCAGGTGCTCGATTATTTGGGTCAATCCAGTTGTCCTTAATGAGTCGATAGACGTTGGATGCGACCCGGAGGTAGGAGGCTGCCAGGGGAATCGCAGAGATCGCTTCCGAGATAATCGGAAGCGCAGGCCCAAGGACATCCATGACCCTGGCCCCAATCTCCCGCTGAAGTCCGCTCAGTCGATCCGCAACGAACCCTTCGAGATCCGCGCTGACGCCCAGCAGAGGCTCTAGCACACTATCGCCCACAAACTCCTGAACCTGGGGCAGACGAGTGGAGATGATCCCCGTCCTGAACGCGCGCATCGACTGCGTAACGGCACCGATCTTCGAGTAGTTCTCAATGGTCGCCACCGCGGCCAGGGTGGACAGGTCATCTCTCTGGAATCCAAGCAGGTCCGGTCCGCTGCGAAATATGTCTGGAATGGAGGTGACAAATGAGGCCTCGTTGAGGCTTATGTTTATCCTGCTCCCATAGACGTCTTTAATGTCTTCGAGTCGACCCCCGAAGACCACCTTGAAATCTCTCGGCTTAACTATCGGCATCTCATCCTCGAATCATCTGCGCCGCCCTCACGACGTCTTGCTCGGTGGTCGGTCGCCCGAAACTTACCCTGATGGCACACTTGCACGTATCTTCATCCAGGTCCATCGATTTAAGCACGTGACTAGGCTCATCGCTCTTTGCACAGGCCGAGCTTTTAGATATGCAAAGTCCATCTATCTGAGTGAGCGCCCGAGCATCGGAGTCTGGTATGGAGATATTCAATATCCAAGGGACCTTCCTGTCCTCACACCCGTTAAGTCGACACACCTTCCCAAGGCTGCGAATGAATAGTCCTTGGAGATGTGCGCAGCGTTCCCAAAACGAACTCATTTCCGATGCGCACATGCGGGCAGAGTAGCCCAGGCCGACAATGCCGGGCACGTTTAACGTACCCGCCCTGAGACCGTCCTCCTGCGACCCGCCAACGGACTGGGAGATTAATTCGATTCCATCCCTCTTGTACAAGGCACCAATACCCTTGGGTCCGTATATCTTATGGCCCGACAAACTAAGAAGATCGATCCCACTCCGAACATCGATAGGCATCTTTGCAAAGCCCTGAGTCGCGTCGCAGTGGAACAGGACACCCATCGACCGACAGGCTTCGGCGACTTCGGAGATGGGCTGTATAGTGCCCACCTCATTATTGACCGCCATCATGCTGCAAAGATAAGTGTCTGGGCGGAGGGCTGCGATCACAGACTCCGCAGTGAGACAGCCGTTCGGCTCAGGAGCCACATACGTCACCTCATGCCCCATTGCCTCCATGGCCTGCATGGGCTCCAGGACTGCCTTATGCTCGATGGTCGTGGTTACAAAGTGGCGTCTTTCCGCACTTGAGAAGGTGCCGAAGATCGCGAGGTTGCAGGACTCGGTAGCCCCGCTAGTAAAGTAGATCTCATCGGGATTTGCCGAGAGAATATCAGCGATAGCACCGCGGCCCCAATCGACAGCACTCCGCGCGCTTTTTCCCAGACAATGATGACTGGACGGGTTACCATACTCTTGATAAAAGTACGGAAGCATGGCCTCGACAACCTCCGGAGCAGTCGGCGTGGTTGACGCATAGTCGAGGAAGATTGGCCCGAGCACTCGGACATTTTATCAGAAGGAGACCGGACATGATACAGGGCATAGACATCAGCAGGCACCAAGGGAGCGTAGACTTTCATAAGGTAGAAAGAGATGGGATGCGATTCTGCTTCTGTAAGGCCACCGAGGGTGCCGACTACACAGACCCATCGGTTGCTGTTTATTGGGAGGGCCTTCTTGAAACCTCAATGTTCAGAGGACTCTACCACTTTGCCCGACCCGACCTGAGGCCCGGGAGATCTGGCGGAGAAAGGGAAGGACGTCACTTTGCACGTGTCGCAAAGGAATTGGGCCATTATCAAAATGGGTGTCTGCCAGCAATGCTTGATTTTGAGAAGTACAGCGAGAGTGATGGCAAGGAGAACATTCCATGGATACAGGGGTGGCTCGACGTGGTGGAGAACGAGCTTGGAAGACCAGCGGGCATCTACACCGGGTCAAATATTTGGAAGTACGAGGTCTCCGACACCGATCAGTTCTCCGACCGGACGCTATGGCAGGTGGATTACACCAAGACAAGATCTGAGCCGAAGACCATCGCTAATGGGAACTGGAGATGGTCTTTCTGGCAGTGGTCGGGTGGCGGAGATTATGCTTACCATGGACCCGTGTCCGGGACCCAGGGTGCCGTTGATGTTAATCGTTTCAACGGCACTGCCGTGCAGCTTAACGATCTAGCCATGTCTCCAGCTCCTCCAGACACGAGTAGTCAAGGCCTCATGCCCATCGTTGACATCCGAACCGCCGATCAGTCCACGGTCATGATCGTACAGGGACTTCTTCTCAGCCATGGGTTTGGTCCGGCTGGGCTCGTTGGCAAAGACGGGCTGCCAGACGGGATCCCTGGGGAGAAGACCCTGGCGGCACTTAGCGCATTCAACACAGTCGTTGACTCGCCCATCGCCACAGAGGTGGGGCCGAGAACTTGGTTCGGGCTTCTCAGCTAGGTTCGAGGGATTCTTTTTTCCAAATCCGCGAGGTCTCTCTGACAAACTGGCTAAACGGTATGGCCGACATCTGGTATCCGGACCGGAATGAAGCCAGCTTGGCATCGATGAATGCCTTCGAGTCAAACTTCCCGTCTGACATCCTCTCGGCGCACCTTATGCTCATGCGGTAGGCGGGAACCTCTAGCGCCCATCTCGTGTGAGGATTCAGGTACCTCAACTCGAATTTGACATGACCCATCATTTTCCGCTGGTAGATGTGAACAAGTTCGTGCCAAAGAATCATGGCCTGCGAGAACGTGCTCAAGTCCCTGAATCCCTTTTGGAGCCACACTGACCCTCTCAGAGTCACAGTAAACCTCCGACCGTGGGTGAATATACCCATCCGTCGGCGAATGACATAGGCCTCCCTGCCGATCCTTCTGCGCGCCTCACGAAGGCTTTCGCTGGCCAGTACCGGCACATCTTTGGCCCGAATGAGCGACCTGCTGTCCTCTGCAAGAGCAATTTCATGTTCGCTCAAAAGCCTAGATCTCATTGTGCGACAAATCTTTCTATTTGCTCTGACCTGAGAATCTTCTCAAGAGGAAGTGCGGATACCCTTTCCGCGCATCCCAGGAACCCAAGTGACCTGAGGGCTGCAACAGCGGCCCTCTTTTCGGTCATCACGGTCTTCGGTGTACCGCGGATCTCTATGTACTTTTGGATTCTGAACTCAATGGGTATCCGTGCGGCTCTTGTTCCAGGCTCATGGCACACCCACCGGGAGTAGATGAAGACGGCGTAAATATCAGGCGCAAAGTTCGTATCCACGCCGGGCCTC